>Ga0194023_1000067_pt1 | contig 15528 bp, 18 predicted proteins | sample IW6Sep16_MG_FD_140348 | JGI IMG/M metagenome (GOLD analysis project Ga0194023, IMG submission 140348) | Freshwater microbial communities from the Broadkill River, Lewes, Delaware, United States - IW6Sep16_MG | ecosystem: Environmental > Aquatic > Freshwater > River | place: USA: Delaware...
ATCTTTAGACCACAAGATAATGAAATTGCATTTACGACAAATGGAACAGAAAGGGCTAGAATAATCTCTGATGGAAAAGTTGGTATCGGAACAGACAGTCCAACACAACTTTTAGACGTAAATGGAAATTTAAGACTTCGTGGAGCACTTTATGATAGTGGAATTAATACCGCTGGACAATTTGGTCAAGCATTAATTTCTACTGGAGCAGGTGTATCTTGGTCTGGTATGACAAAAACTGCATCGGGTCAAGAGATATTTGCAGGAATTGCTCAAACAACTTATTATATTACTGGTGTAGATGTATCGTCTGGTATTGCAACAGCAGGATTTATTGATTCGACAATTATTATTAAAGATAGTAATGTTGGTATTGGAACAACAAATCCACAATCCAAGTTACAGGTTTCGGGTGATCTTAATTTAGATAGTGGTGGTACTTACAGTACAATAATTCAATCAATAACACCAACTGCGAATAGAACTATTTCATTCCCAGATCAAACTGGTACTGTTGGTTTAGTTGCAGGTTATACGGGCAATATTCAATATAATAATGCAGGTAAACTTGCTGCAAGTGGAGATTTTAATGTTCAACTCAACTGGAACGGAGCCACTACTGACTACACTGGACTCAAACTAAACATAACTGATACTGCAAGTTCTTCTGATAGTAAACTTGTTGATATTCAACTTAATGGAACTTCTAAAGTTGTTGTAGATGATGATGGAAATCTTGGTATTGGAACAGAAAGTCCAACACAACTTTTAGATGTAAATGGAGATTTAAGACTTCGTGGAGCACTTTATGATAGTGGAATTAATACTAGTGGAACTTCTTTACAGTCCTTAGTTTCCACTGGAGCTGGTGTTTCCTGGAAAGATTCCAATTTAATTGCATCGGGTCAAGAGATATTTGCAGGAATTGCACAAACAACTTATTATATTACTGCCACAAATGTTTCTAGTGGAATTGCAAGTGCAGGGTTTATTGATTCTACAATTGTTCTTAAAGATTCTAAGATTGGTATTGGAACTACAAATCCAACACAACTTTTAGATGTAAATGGAAAAGCAACTGTTCGTGATTCACTTTCCATTGGAACAACAACTCCAACAGCAAAACTGACAATTGATGTTGGAACGGGAACTACTGCAATTGATGTTCAGGGATCTGCTGGTCAACTGTTCTCTGTTACCAATAATCTCACATCAGGTTCTATCTTCTCAGTCAATGATGTTTCTGGTATTCCAAGTATTGATGTAAATGCTGATGGAACTATTCTTTTAGCACCTTTTGGAACTACTGAAAATGTTGGTATTGGACTTACAAATCCACAATATAAACTTGAGGTTCTTGGAGACTTTGCTGCAACAACTAAGTCATTCGTAATTCCTCACCCAACAAAACCAGGAATGACACTACGTCATGGTAACCTTGAGGGGCCAGAGAATGCAGTTTATGTCAGAGGTAAGACCACTGAGTCAATTATACCACTGCCAGATTACTGGACTGGTCTTGTTGATGAGGAAACAATTACCGTAAACCTGACTCCAAAGAATGGTAAGTTGCATAGTGTTATCAATGTTTCAGATAATACTGTTGAGGTGGAATGTGTTGATGGAGAAATTGATTGTTACTTTATGATTCTTGGAGAAAGAAAGGATGTTGCAAAACTGAAAGTTGAGTTTTAATCCTAAATAAAAATACGGAAGGTATCCTACAAAAATGTCGCAAAATAACAATATCAAGATTACTCCCAATACTGGTGTTAATTCTGATCCCAAAATTGAATTTACCGGAGCAGGAATATCTACTATCACATTAAGTGTGGGGAGTTCAAGTGAAGGATCTCTTACACTAAGTAGTAGTAATAGTGACATTTTTCATCTTGAAGATAGTGGTGTAGGCATTGGAACTACAATTCCAAATTCAAAACTTTCAATAAACCAAACAACAGGTTCTCAAGCAGTTGATATTGGCACAGATTTATTAATATCATCTAGTGGAGCATTTAATCCCAAGATTACAATTGGATCTAGTGTTGGTGCAGCAAGCACTGAGAAAATGGAAATCAATGCATTTTCTCAAAATGATGGAACATTGGCATTATCCAATTATGGAGGGAATCAATTATTTTCAGTATCTAAAGAAGAAATAAATGATTCTAGTTTCTCAGTTTATCGTTACGGCAATTATGATACAAATAATATCAATTTATACGAAAATAAGGAATTACTTAAGGTAAGTACTGGAGGAACATTTACAACATATGATGCACTAAGAGTTGGAACATCCTTAACGGTAGCAAATAGTTCCAGATATAATGAAATTTATGGAAGATTAGATGTAAAAGCACCATTTTCAACAACCACTGAATATGTAAGTATTGTTCCTAGATTTTTAGAAAAGGGAGCATTGAGTTTTGAGGCACCAGTAGGAACAGCACAGACTGATAGAGGAACTCAACTTTTTAGTATTTCTAATAACATTGACAACAGCATGTTCAGAGTCAATGATGTGAATTTTAAACCCATCATTGAAGCAAGTGCTTCCGGTTTAGTTGGTATCGGAACGACGAATCCACAAGAAAAATTAGAAGTTCATGGTGCTTTAAGAGTCACTTCTGTTGGTTCTACTCCTTCAGAACAAATTGATATTAATTATTATAGAGATATATCTTATCAACAAAAAGTTGGACTTGGAACTAATAATCGTGGAGCAATTAGTTTTGATAGTTTATCTGGAATTGACGTAAACGGAAATCCAACACCTGCATCATTATTTTCTATTGTAAATGGTGGAAATGTATTTACTGCTGTTGGTTATGATAATTATAGTGGATCAATACAAAATCCCGGAATTGACGTAACATTAGATAATAAGATTGGTATTGGAACAACCAATCCACAAACTGCATTTGAGGTTGTAAGAGATACAACTTTAACTGGAAAAGTATTTTTAAGAGATAAAATTATTTGTAATGAAGACATCAATGTAGGAACATCAGACTTAGAAAGTATTAGTATTGAACCATTATCACCTGGAATTACTACATATAGTCCACCTAGAGGTTCATTGCTTTTTGATGGTAGATTAGATGCCTCATTAAATGGCGGGCAATTATTCACAATTCTTAATGACAATAGCACTAGTATTTTCACTGTAAATAGATTTGCTTCTGGTTTATCTACAGAATATGCTACAGGAACTAGAGGAATCGAAACTATTATAGAAGCAACATCAGGTGGCAATGTTGGTATTGGAACATCAATACCATCAACAAAAATGGATGTTCGTGGTGGTGATTTAAGAGTTGGCATTGACACATCAACTGGTCTTATTCTTACATCACCAAATGGCACAACATTTAGATTGGTTGTAGATGATAGTGGTACTCTGAGTGCAATATCAACAACCTTATAATAAATAATTAAAAAAGATATGGGACTCATAATTGGACCAACGCCTTGGTGGCAAGAAGAATTAGTAGAAAGAACTCCCGAAGGAGAAGCTCTTCCTGATGGTTCTAGAATCATCTGTAAAGCAGGAGGAACCGCATGGATCGTTGCTCCTGCTTGCACTCAAGTGAGTTCTACTTGGAATGGCACTACAGATACTCTAGTTGGAGACCAATGTTGCGTAAGTTCCTGGGCAACATTATGTTCTCGGTTGATTTCTTGTTGTTTTAATCCCAGTGATTGGTTTGTACCCTCAGCATCACAACTCCAGAATCCAGGATATGTCTGTAGAACCAACTGGGACTCGTTTTCCTCCACCTCTCCATATTGGTCTTCTACGGAAAATAGTGCTCCATGTGCGTTCTGTGTCAGTTTCTGTTTTAATGGATGCACTGATGGTTTCGGCCTTAAAACTTTTACTAATTGCGTCCGTGCATTCCGGTGTGTGACTTATTAAATATAAATATTCATTAAGTAATAAGGATATTAGATATGGGTGGAATAGTTGGACCAACGCCATGGTGGCAATCAAACTTAGCAGCAGCATGTCCAGAAGGTAGTAATTTACCGGATGGTTCCATAATCATATGTAAATCAGGAGGAACCGCATGGATTGTGGCGCCAGGATGTACTCAAGTAAATGGTCCTCCTTGGGGAAATTATGCTACAGAAGGAAACACTGTACAAGGAGACCTTCCTCAAATAACACCCACAATTTGGCCTGCACTTTATAATAGATTAGTTTCTTGTGGATTTAATCCTAATGACTGGTTTGTTCCTTCAATTTCTCAATTACAAAACCCAGGACGTGTATGTTGCAATAAATGGTACACTAGCAGTAAATGCTTTTGGTCATCTACAGAAGTAAATAGTGCTGTTGCGCGTTCTCTTAGACTTGATGCTGGTGCTCAGGACACTTGTAAATGTAGACAAGACGCTGGTGCTTTCTCAGTAAGAGCATTCCGTTGTGTGACTTATTGAATATAAATATTTAAAAAAAGAAAGAGATATGGGAGTTTTATTTGGCCCTGCGGCATGGTGGCAATCAAACTTAATAGCAGCATGTCCAGAAGGAACTATATTACCTGATGGTTCTGCAATTATATGTAAAGCAGGAGGAACCGCCTGGATTGTTGCACCTCGCAATACTGAAGTTCAGAGTCAATGGGCAGGAGGGCAATATAATTCTCAAATAGTAGGTAATAAGTGCTGCACATCTGAGTGGCCTGGATTAGAATCCAGTGCAATTTCTTACGGTCTTAATCCCGATGACTGGTTTGTTCCTTCATCTTCTCAACTACAAAATCCAGGATACGTCTGCAAATCCAAGTGGGACTGTTTTTGCACAGTTGGTTCTAATGGGTATTGGTCTTCCCAAGACGACAGCACGAATGCCAGCAGGGCAAGGTACGTTCGCGGTGTTGATGGTCAACTTCTTTGCGATTCTAAATCGCAAAGTACTTATAGAGTTCGTCTGTTCCGTTGTGTGACTTATTAAATCTTACATAAATATCAACGAAGATTTATCATATCAATCAAATCTGAAATAAACTATGGAACTTGCAACAATTTTTTCGACTCCCATTTGGATGTCTGTTTATCCTGACTTTGAGGAAAATAGAGAATCTTTTCTTTCTTGTGTGAGAAATTTTAAGGAAAAAAATCCACAAGGAGTACACAAATCAAATATTTCCGGTTATCAATCACCATTTACCCTTCAAGGTGAGGTAGAACTTCGTCCACTATTTCAATATATCTGCGAAATGGCAATATCTGCCGTTAAAGACCTTAATTTTGTAGATAATAATATTTTTCTTACCAATGCATGGGTAAATTTTAATGACTCTAGAGAATGTATGAACAGTGAGCATGTTCATGGAGAGATTTTATCTGGCGTATTTTATCTTAAAGTTCCAAAAGAAAGTGGAAAGTTAGTTCTTTCAAATCCAGGATTAAATCGTCTTTGGGGAGGAATTTCTCTTGTAAAAGAGAAAAATCAATTTACTGGTGAAATGATGAAACTTGAACCTGAAGAGGGTTCTATTCTAATTTTCCCATCATATATTCCACATTCAGTAGAAACTAATCTTCATGATGATGAAAGAATTTCTATTTCATTTAATCTAATGGTTCTTCCAGAAGGACAAATTGCAGTTCCACAACAACAAAAATGATTATTATTGGACTTTATGGTGCATTTGAATGGGAAGCAAACAAGTCATTTGACAGTCACGATGAGTTTACTTGGGTTCATGATTCTGGTGCAACATTATTCATAAACGAAAAACATATTTGCTCAATCTCAGAAGAAAGATTGACTCGAATTAAACATGATGGAAATTTTCCAGAGCAATCTATTGCTTATTGTTTAAAAGAAGGTAACATTTCTTATGAAGATGTAGATCATGTATACATACCTTCAATGTGCCTTGATATTTTCTATCGCCAATTGACTGATGGTGTGATAGAAAATAAAATCAAAGAAACATTTCCAAATGCAGAGTTTCATATTGTTTCACACCACTTATCTCATGCAGCTTCATCAGTGTTCTCTTCAGAATTTGATGAAGGAAGTATTATTACTCTTGATGGAGCAGGATCTTTAATCTATGACTACTCATGCAGCAACTCCATTCATGCAGAAACAAATTTAATTGGTTATTTTAATAAGAAGAAAAATATCTTTAGATTTTTTAATGGTATTAGTGGAACTAACAATTTTGGTTCTTATTACCACGACAGTGCGCATAAAATTTATTGCGAAAAAATTAGAGAACATATTGATGGATATGATGAAAAATATAGAGAAACTTGGGACGGAAAGATTATGGGACTTTCCGCATATGGAAAGAATGATTCAGTAGAGGACATTAAAACATATAAACTTTCCAAAGATTTATTGTATGATCAATTTCCTTATGTAATATTTGACTTTAGGAATGAATTTGGAATCAAAACAGCAGATGAAAAATCTTATATCCTTCAAAAAAACTTTGAGAATGCATTGGTAGATTATTTTAGTGAATTGAAGAAATTAAATTATCTTGATGAAAACATTTGTCTTGCTGGAGGATCTTTTCTTAATGTTCTTGGAAATAGTCGTCTTAAAGAACTTGGATTAAACATTCATATTCCACCTTGCACAAATGATGTTGGACTTCATTTCGGAGCTGCGTGTTACGGAACACATCAGCATCATCAAGAAGTTCAACTTCCAAAAAATATCTCACTTCTAGGTAAAATTTATAGCAAAGAAGAAATTGAGGAAGAAATTAAAGAATATGACTATCATGAGTTTGAAAATATAGATGAGGTTTGTAAATTTACTGCACTACAGCTCTCTCAAAATAAAATTGTTGCATGGTTTCAAAATAGGAGTGAATTTGGAGCAAGAGCGCTAGGTTCTAGATCTTTGTTTATGAATCCTACGCCAAAGCAAAATAAGGATATTATGAACCATAGGGTAAAACACCGAGAATATTGGCGTCCTTTTGCAGGTATTATTCTTGAAGAAAATCTTACAGATTACTTTGAAGAAGATTATATTTCTCCTTATATGTTATATTCATTGACTGTAAAGGAAGAAAAAATTCCACAAATTTCCGCAATTACTCATGAAGATAAAACTTGCAGAATTCAAACTATCACTGAAGAATATCAACCAGAAACTACAAAACTTCTTAAGGAATATTATTCTATTACTGGCATTCCAGTAATTCTCAACACTTCATTCAATGATAATGGAGAACCAATTGTAGAGACTCCTAGAGACGCAGTAAATGCATTAAATAATCTTGATATCGATTTTCTTGTAATTGGCAATTTTGTTGTAAGAAAAACACATAAAAATATTAAAAACAAATCTGGGTATGCATAATGAACATTATATCAGTTAATTTTGGAGTTCATGATTCTTCAGCATGTATTCTATCAAATGGAGAAGTTGAGACTTACTATAAGGAAGAAAGACTTTCAAGAATTAAAAGAGATGTTAATCCAAAACTTGCAATTAAACAATGCTTAAATGATTTTAAGGGAAAAATAGATTGTGCCACAGTTATTTCATATCCCTCATGCTCAAGTAATGACAAGAAATTAATTGCAAATCTTGCAAATGTTTCAGAGCAAAACATACATGAATATAGTTACTTTCATCATCTTTCACATGCAGCACTTGCATTTTATAATAGTGGATTTGAAGAATCTCTTATTGTAGTGATAGATGGACAAGGGTCAATTTATACTGATGGTGTTGCAGAATGCGAATCAGTTTATCTTGCAAAATATCCTTGCAGTTTTGAGTGTGTGATTAAAAATGTTTCTGTAAATAAAGAGCATTCGCATCTTTCTGGGAATGGAACAGTTTCTTTAGATAGATATTTAAAAAAACATAAAGAGTATGAATGCAATATCAATCCTAAGGAGGGTGGTATTGTAAATGTTTATAATACTGCAACAGTTTTGATGTCTCAAAGTGTTCTTGAGAATGGAAAGACCATGGGACTAAGTTCCTATGGAAAAAAGGGTGACTACCCTTCATTCTTTAATGAAAAGTCTCAACCAAATTGGGATTTGTTTACCGAAGATTCTTCTCATTCAAGACTTTATAATTCCCATAAAGATAAGGTTATTGGCACAATTAAAAAAGACAACTATAAGTTCTATGCAGACTATGCTTATGAAGTACAATCACAGACTCAGGATACTGTTGTCAATTTGATTAAAAGAGCAATAGAAAAAACTGGTTGCAAGAATGTCTGTATGGTTGGCGGTTATGCGATGAATATTGTTGCAAATCATTATTACTTGCAACAATTACCAGATGTTAAATTTTACTTTGAGCCTAATGCTGATGATGGAGGACTTCCTATTGGTGCAGCAAAACATTTTCACCATGAAAGAACGAATGACGAAACAAAAAGACCTATTGTAACGACTGCATTTCATGGAAAAACATATGATTTAACCACATATAGATCAAAAACTACGACCTTACAAGAGATTGCAAAACTTTTACATCAAAACAACTCTGTTGCTGTTTATAAAGGACTTGCAGAAGCAGGGCAAAGAGCACTAGGCAATCGTTCAATCTTCTTCAATCCATTACACCCAAATGCAAAAGAGATTGTAAATAAAATTAAAAAGAGAGAATGGTATCGTCCCTTTGCTGGAATTGTTTTGGAAGAAGATGCAGATTTGTTTTTTGACATGGGAGTTATAAAATCTTCTCCACATATGACTATTTCATTTCCAGTAAAAACTGATTTAATTCCTGGAATTACTCATATTGATGGCACTTGTAGAATTCAAACAACTTCAAAAGAAGATGGATATTTGTATGAGTTAATTAAAGAGTTTAAGAAACTTTCTGGTGTTGGTATTATATTAAATACCAGTTTTAATCTTGCAGGAGAACCTCTTGTAGAGACACCAGATGATGCAGTTAAAACTCTCAAAAATAGCGACTTAAATTATATTTGGTTTGAAGAAACCAATCAACTTTTTACAAATAAAAAACTATCATCAATGTATTCATAAAAATGAAAAATTATTTTTTTGTCTCAGGTCTTCCAAGATCTGGTTCAACTTTATTGTCCACAATTCTTTCACAGAACCCAGATTTTTATGCGGATATATCATCACCACTATCAATGATTGTGGAGAATACTGTAAGAGTATTCAGCGAGTGTGAAAATAGTCCGCATATTGATGAAGAAAGACGTATTAATGTCATTCAAAGTTTGTTTGAAGGATATTATTCTCAACATAATCAATCTACAGTTTTTGATACCTCAAGGAGTTGGACAAGGCATACTTCACTTATCAATAAAATTTTTCCAAACACCAAAGTTTTGTGTTGTGTGAGAAATATTGACGAAATTATTAACTCATTTGAGAAATTATGGTCTAATAATCCACTATATTATAAACAAATCAATGATTTCACATATTCCCAGAATATCTTTGAAAGAAGTGATGAAATTTATAATCGTTCCATCATTCCACATTATACTTCATTGAAAGAAGGTGTTGCAAAGAATCCTGAGATGATTCATTTTGTCGAATATGAATCACTTTGCAAGTTTCCAGAAAGAACAATGAAAAATATCTATGAGTTTATCGGAATAGATTATTATGATCATGACTTTAATGAATTGGATTATGAAAATTCAAAGTTTGATTTAAAATCTGGTGTCCCAAATCTTCATAAGATTAAACCAATAGTATATTATGAAGACTGTAAGTATCATATCCCAGAAGAAGTTAAGCAGAAATATCAACAAATGAAAATGGAATTTTGGAAACCTTATAATCAATCACAAGGTCTTATTGCAATACCTCATCAGCAATACAAATAAATACAGAAAATAATGAATGGACTATGAAAACAATTGTTACCATTGATGGTGGTATTGGAAGAGCATTGACGGCACTTCCAGCATTACTGTATTTTGCAGAGAAGCACAAAGAAGAAGAATTTTACTTCATGATTCATGGATGGGATTTTCTTTCTTGGGGATTTCCTCAATTACAAGGAAGAACTTTTAATCCGGAGATAAAAGGAACTTTTGAAAAGTATTTTTGGGACGCGGATAAAGTCATTGTCCCAGAGCCATACAAGATTCCTGAATATTATAGAGGGGAAATAAGTCTCATACAAGCATTTCACCAAGAGATTAATGGGACTAAAGATTATGAAAATCTTACCAAAAATTATTTTAAACTTTCGCAGTTTGAAGACATAAAAGGAAATCAGATTATTCATGAAGTAAAGGAATTGCAGAAGAAAAGTAAAACTATTGTAGTTCAACCATATGGAAGCACAGCAAATAGATGCCCTATGGGAATATTTGATCCAACATTCAGATCAATTCCACAAAAGTTCTATGAGAATCTGGTAAACAAACTCTCAAAAAATTACAATATAATTTTTATGGGAGCACATGAGCATCACGATTCAATCTCATATAAACCACAACCAGACCCAAATATGAGAGAGTGGATTGGTATTATTAAAAATGCCGACTATTTTATTGGTTGCGATACTTGTGGACAACACTTTGCAAAGGCAATGGGAAAAAAAGCATCAGTAGTAATTGCTGGTACTCATAAAAATAATGTTTCTTATCCAGAAGATTTTCATATTATTGAAAGAGATTGTGAGTTTTATCCAGCACCAATGAGAATCTGCAATACGGATAGTTCACTTGCAACAAGACTGAATGAAGAAAGAATTATGTTTACTGATGAAGAAATTGATATTGCTTACAATGAAATAGTAAAGAGAATAGAGGAAAAAAATGAAGAAACTGTAGTGGAAAGAAAGATACAAGAAGTATCGAAAAAAATTGGTAGTTATGTATAAAATTTTTGATAATTTTTTAAGTGAAGAAGAGTTTCTTAAGATAAAAAACTCAATTCTTAATAGTGAATTCTCCTGGAACCTAACACCTAATGTATCTAATTTGCAGGAGAACTTAAAGATTACTTCTTCTTATTATTTTACTCATATGTTTGATTCTTATGAGATTTTTGATGTCTTATTGAAAAAATTAAGTCCATCAAAAGTCATAAGAATTAAAGCAAACTTATATCCGTCTACAGAAAAAGTAGAAAGACATAATAATCACATCGATTATGATTATGAAAACATTGGTGCAATTTATTACTTAAATACAAACAACGGTCTTACGATTTTAGAAGATAAGGTAGAAGTAGAATCTGTTAGAAATCGTTTGTTATTATTTGATGGTTCCAAACTTCATTGTAGCACAACATGCAGCGATGACAAGTGTCGGGTAAATGTGAATATGAATCTACTATAAGATAAATAATTTATAAAGGGATTAAGTAGAACCATGGGAATGTATATAGGCCCACAAGAATGGTGGTTAAAAACCAAGGAAGCAGCAGATGGTTTAGCAATATCCTGCCCCGAAGGAACTATATTACCTGATGGTTCTGCATTGATCTGTAAAGCAGGAGGTACTGCCTGGATTGTTGCTCCTTGTTATACTGAATCCAGCGAACCTTGGGGAAACTATACTGCCTGTGGTTATTTTGATACTCCACCTGCAGGTAATTCAAACCACCCAGAAATTACAAGTATAAATTTTCCTGTACTTCATTCTTGTTTAATTTCTGGTGGGTTTAATCCTGCAGATTGGTTTGTTCCTTGTGTGGAAATTCTACAGAATCCAGGATACGTCTGTAGATGCAACTGGGACGTTTACACCTCGACCTGTTATTGGTCTTCTCAGGAGGCTGCCGATGTACGGACCTTATGTTGCGGTTGTGGCATAACAAGCAGTGGTAGTGGAGAAGCGAGGATTAAAACTTCTGTACATAAAGCCCGTGCCTTCCGTTGTGTGACTTATTAAGAACTAAATATTTAATAAAGTGCCATGACAGTTACATTTGGACCAGCAGAATGGTGGATAACAACTAATGAAGCAATAAATGGTTTAGCATTATCATGCCCCTTAGGAACTATATTACCTGATGGTTCTACAACAATTTGTAGAGCAGGAGGAACCGCATGGATTGTAGCACCATCTTGCACTCAGGTTACTGAACCTTGGGGAAACTATACTGCCTGTGGTGATATTGATACTCCATTTCTTGGTGTTTCAGTACACCCAGAAATCACGAGTACAAACTTTCCAGTTCTTTACAATCAATTAATTTCTTGTGGTTTTAGTCCTGGTGATTGGTTTGTTCCTTGCATAGAACTTTTAGAGAATCCAGGATATGTCTGTAGAACCAACTGGGACTCCTTCCTAACCAGCTGTTATTGGTCTTCTACGGAGATTTGTGCTGAACGTGCGTGCGCTTTTGCATTTGGCACTGGTGGTGCGCGACCCTGCTTTAAGACAGGCAACCAACGTGTCCGTGCCTTCCGTTGTGTGACTTATTAAGAACTAAATATTTAATAAAGTACCATGACAATTACATCTGGACCAGCAGAATGGTGGTTGCCCCTCCCAGAATCAATTAATAGTTTAGCAATATCATGCCCCGAAGGAACTATATTACCTGATGGTTCTGCATTGATTTGTAAAGCAGGAGGAAAGGCATGGATTGTTGCACCAGAAACAACACAAGTCGGCGAACCTTGGGGAAACTATACTGCCTGTGGTAATATTGATAACTCCCCTGCAGGTGTTTCAGTACACCCAGAAATCACGAGTACAAACTTTCCAGTTCTTTACAATCAATTAATTTCTTGTGGTTTTAATCCTAGTGATTGGTTTGTTCCTTGTGTGGAAATTCTACAGAATCCAGGATACGTCTGTAGAACCAACTGGGACTCCTTCTCCTCCACCTGCTACTATCATTCTTCTACAGAGCGGAGTGATACGTTTGTGTGCATTGTTAATTATAGTAATGGCAGTGCGTGCTCAGGCGGCACTAAGGCGTCCGGCTCTATAACAAAGGTTCGTGCCTTCCGTTGTGTGACTTATTGAACTTTGTACGTTTTTTCCAAAATGATTATAACAACTCCAATATCAGTCGGTGAACTACTAGATAAAATCACAATACTCCAAATCAAATCACAATATTCTAATAATCCTTATATTCACAAAGAACTCACTGACCTCACAAACATCGCAAAAGAACATCAGGTTTACAAAGAACAAGACCTTCAATCACTCAAAGAAGTGAATGAAAAACTATGGGTGATTGAAGATGAGTTAAGAAACCTTGAGAAACAACAAGACTTTTCATCAACATTTATTGAACTTGCAAGAGCCGTTTACATCACAAATGATGAAAGGGCAAGAATCAAAAAACATATCAATGAAAAAACAAACTCCACTTACAGTGAAGTAAAACTATACTAAATAATCAAAAAGTACAAAGAAAAATGAATTTATATAGTCCACCAAACAGTGGTGTTCCACAAGAACTTCCAGATCGTTGGAGATTTGCTGATGGGACAGTTAGAACTGATCTAAAGAGATTAACCAATGCAGAATTGTCTTTATTGAATTGGATCGGTCCTATAGTACCTCCTCAAGCAACAATGTATGAATATGATGAAAATGGAAATTTATCTTTAGATTCTGATGGAAATGCAATTGTTTCATCTCAAGGAGATTTTGATCCATTAACTCATAAGGCAGTTTGGTACAAAGCAAAGAGAAAATATGTAATATTAGACATTAATGTTGACGATGCTCCTTATAGTTCTGGGCAACTTGTTTATAATCAAGGATTTGTCCCAGACTGGAATAAGTTCAAAACAACAGCAGTTGCATCAACAGCACTCAATACATTTGTTGGCGGGTTAATGACAACTGCCCCTGTAGCAGCTTTGGCACTTCCTGCGACATTACTTGTTATAGAAAATGAAAACTACACTGACTTTGAGAACAACTGGACTGCGATTGAAAATGCAACAACAGTTCCAGCAGATCTTATTGCCGAAATGACAGCACTTGCAAATGAGTGCTATCTTCCAGAAGAATTCGTAAACATCTTTTCTGCCTGATAGACACCACAAAAACCTTCTGCAAGACCCTACAGAATAATCTGTGGGGTTTTTTGTGTAACATAAATAGTTAAAAAAAGATGGCAGCAACTCCTGTAGTAAACATTACAATTCAACAGGGTCAAGACTTTAGTGAAGTTTTTACCTCAACAGAAAATGATGGTTCTGCTTCAAACTTATCTGGTTATTTGGGATTTTCTTACATAAAAAAACATCCCGATTCTACAAAATATCAAGATTTTCAAGTAAGTATAACTGGATCAACTGGAGAAGTTTCTGTTGCAATGACATCAGGAAAAACTTCAAAATTAGATCCAGGTAGATATTATTATGATATAGTTTTAAAGTCTCCTTCTGGTTCTTTGTCAAGATTTGTTGAGGGTATGGCTTTGGTAAATGCCGGAATTACAACTGGAATTCTTTAATCGTTCATTTAAAGGGAAATTTAAATGGCAAAAGTTGCAAGAAAAGTTTCTGAAGTAAAAAATATTAAGTCTTCTTCATCATTTAGCAGTGTAAAATCGAGAGTAGAATCTACAAGACAACCATCTTTAATAAGAGAAATGGGAGATGTAGATTTTGGAACTCTAGATTCCACTAAAGATGGATATGTTGTTACATATGACAATTTAACAGGTGATTTTTCTCTTATGTCGCCAGATGATGTTCTAACCAAATCAACAGCAACTCCAGCACCAGAAGATTTTATTGATCAGTTAGAAGATCAACTTGATTTGGGAACAATTCAAGTAGAATCTCTTGATGGAGGAGAATTCTAATGTCAACAAAAGTTAAAAAATTATTAGATTTTGATGATAACGATCTTACAAACAATAAAGTAATGGTATATAATAGTGAGTCTGATAGTTTTATATTACAATCATTAGATCTTCTTCTTTCCAATTCAGCAAAAGAAGATCCAGAACTTATTCCTGAAGAATTTATCGGTCAATTAGAAACTGAATTAGATCCTAACAATATTGAGTTTAAAGGAGTGGATGCGGGAATTTTCTAAATAATAAATAGAAAACAAAAAATAAAAAATGGCTTCACCCATAATTCAGTTTAAAAGAGGTGCTCTAGCTAATTTGCCAGGACTTCGTGCCGGAGAACCTGGGTGGACAACAGACGCATTTGATCTTTATGTTGGGGTAAACTCCACAACTGCAGAAAATAAAATTGTAGGTTCTCATCGTTTCTGGACAAATAGTACTACTTCAACTGGAAGTGGTGTTAATCTTGTAGAAGGAACCAGCAACGGAACTTCATTTATTACTCTCAAGTCTCCAGATAGTCTTGCCGGTATTGTTACTTATACTTTCCCCGGAACTGATGGTTCTAATGGACAGGTTATCACCACAGATGGTAACGGAAACTTATCATTTGCCACAGTTAACACTTCATTTACTGCGTCTTCTACTGATACTTTAACCAACAAGACCTTCGACGCTAATGGAACTGGCAACTCACTTTCAAATGTAGAGGTTGCTGATTTTGCTGCTTCTGCTATCGTAACTGAAGGAGAAGGAATTTCCTCAAATGACAATGATACAACTTTACCAACATCAGCA
>Ga0194023_1000071_pt1 | contig 15234 bp, 18 predicted proteins | sample IW6Sep16_MG_FD_140348 | JGI IMG/M metagenome (GOLD analysis project Ga0194023, IMG submission 140348) | Freshwater microbial communities from the Broadkill River, Lewes, Delaware, United States - IW6Sep16_MG | ecosystem: Environmental > Aquatic > Freshwater > River | place: USA: Delaware...
AACTTTTTCAATTTGATCTGGATGATTTTGTAAATTAGATGGGCCATTAGTATTGCCCCTATGAGAAATTGATTTCATTTCTTAAAAAACTCAACATTTAACTCATTATTATATGGATCATTTGATGAAATATTTTTTACAGTAAATCCATTCTCATTTAAAAATTCTAAAACAGACTCTTTTGAATTACTAGCATTTTTATATAAAGGATTTTTAGAGCAGACTTCGACAACACCAGCTTTTAATAGGTTTAAATATTTACCAAAGGATTGTAGCACTTTTAAATCGTTTCCCTGTGTATCGCAATGCATCCATGAAATTTCAGAAATGTTATTCTCTTCTATAAATGTGTCTATTCTTGTAACCTCAACAGAAATAGTTTCGGAAACAACGAAATCAGTCCTACCTTTCCAAGTTGTTTCAAGATCATCACTAAATTCATATAAAGAGCTACAACCACCACCCCTAAGAGGAGATATATTGAATTCAGCTTTGCCGTCAAAATCAGAAACAGCTTTAGGTATGACTATATATTTTTCAGATTGTTTTGACAAAAGATGTTTCTTTAACAAATCTGGAGTAGGTTCAAAAGCATATACGATGTCCCCTCTTTTTGTAAAATTATAACATGACTCACCATTATTGGCTCCTACATCTAATATTATTCTGTTCATTTATTTATCTATTTAAAAAAATTTCTAAATCCTCTGGGGTTCCAAGACCCCACATACCATCAGCATTGAATGATAAAATTTTTAGACCAGCTTCAATTGCTTGATTGAAAACAGGGCAAACATAAAACTCATTGTTGACCCTAATATCTCGCTCAATCATTTGCTCCGCATACTTAACAAAATCAGAGCCATGTTTCCAATAGTAATAACCAACTGTAGCATTGTCTGAGATTGGATTTTTCTCAGCGACTTCTTGCACAAGACCAAACTCATCAAGTTTCGCGAATGACCATTTTGGATGAGTTGATTTAAAAGTTAAGATGCCTCCATCAGAATTTGTCTCTTGCATCTTATAAAGAAACTCACTACTATTCCACTCTGCTACTTGATCAGAGTTTGCAAAAAACAAAGGAGCGTCATTGTCAATATGCTCTTTAGCTAACAAAGCAGAACATGCTGCACCTTCAGTAATGCCATCAACCTCAACAATTTTACAATCTGGAGTAATTAAGTTAAGAAGAGAATCTAAATTATATTTTGTTCTATGTGACTTTTGGACAATATAAATGTAGTTTGCTTCAATGTTCAAATTATCTACAACAACTTGAATCATTGGTTTTTTATTAACCTCAATAAGAGGTTTCGGGAAAGTATATCCAGCTTGTTCAAATCTACTCCCAGCACCTGCCATTGGGATTAGAACATTCATTTTTTTATTTACCCATTTTGGAGAATCTTTAGTCATTTTGTTTTTTGTAGCTTCTATTAGTTTATCATAAGAAATATCTTTAGGTGATTCAACTCTAAAAATATTTGATCCACTTGATTCTGCCGCCAACAAACCAGCAGGAGAATCTTCAACAATTAATGTTTGTTTTGGAGTTATTGAAAAATTAGAAATCGCCTTCCAATACATTTCTGGATGAGGCTTTCCGTTTTTAACATCTTCGTTAGAGACAATGTAATCAAAAAAAGAAATAATCCCTAATCTAGAGAGAATTGTTAATACAGACTTCCTGATGCTATTTGAACAGCAAGCTATTTTGTAACCATCTTGAGATAGCTTGCTAAGACACTCAATGAGTTCTTGATTAGGTTCAATATTAGAAAGATATTCTAAAGTTCTTTTTTGTTTGTCCTCCCAAACTTTTGAATGAAGATCTATAGGAAGACCTTTGTTTTCGCTAAGTAGTTCAAGCTTCCTTGTTGTTTTAAGCCCATCGTAGACAGATAAGTGTTCCGATAATGAGATTTCATATTCTTTGCCAAGAGCTTTGTTAAGAGCTTTAAAATGAAACTCCTTTGTATTAATTAATACCCCATCTAAATCAAAAGCAATTAGTTTAATATCTCTCACAATATATTCACTTGTATAAATTGGTTAATTTTGGGCCTTGTTGCTTAATTATATTAAGCTCTTTGCAATATTTTTCAAGAATATATTCTGGAAAGCATGTTGATAAGGATTGCAGGTTATTCAATGACAAATAATTGTAAATAGACATAATTTTATACATGTTGGCTTGTTTAGAGCAAAAAACAATATCATCTATACCAAAACTATTAGTAGACCTCTTGAAAGATGTAATCTTGTTTGGATCAAGATCGTCAAAGTTTACGCTCTCTTTTGAGGCCACATCAGTTCTCATTTTAAAAACCAAATCATAATTTTTATCATCTAAATTATTTATAGCTTGATTCCATCCGTAATATTGGCATATAATAGTACCTTTTATGAAATTAATACTTTTATGAGATTTTGGAAGGTTGATATTGTTTATGTCTAAATATTTTTTTTCAACTTCTTTTTCATCTATTTTATAAATATTAAAGTAGTCAGTATTAAATGTTTTCTTTAAATCTTCTAGGTCTAAAGAGCATCTTTCTGTGGAATTTTTAGCGCATACATATGGTTGGAAATTTAAATAGATATCAATATCCCAATGAGGATTGCAATCAATGAATCTACTAAAAAAAAGATTAGAGGTTTGTTTGTAGTGTCTAGCAAACCCTGTAAACAATATAGCGGCTTTTTTACTCATGGTGTGAATAAATAATTTCTATTATTAGCCCAACTCATACCCTTGTTAAAGGATAAAGCTTCAGGGTTGTATTCGTCATGCGTGACGAATAAAATATCTATATCTTCGTTTCTATGGGCCAGCTTGCCTTTTGGTGAAGTTTCTAGCATACATATTTTCATAGCTGTATTATCTATTCGTGTCCTTTCAAAATTTTCCAATCTTCTTCCGTGTCTATATCTAAATTGTATGGGAAGCCAACTTCAAAAATATAAGGATTACCACCTATTCTATTGTGTGTATTTAAAACTTGAGGCTTAAAAGCGTAAAGATACGAATTTTCGCAATACCACTCTGGTAAATCTTGAGTTTGTTCAAGTTTCATTGGGTTATGGTTGATGGGGCATAGACCGTACCTCTCCTTTCTCCAGAACCTTTTCTGAACTACGTCTACGGAAAAAACTGAATCATATCCTTGTTTGTCTATTTTTGAAAAAGCGAATTCGACATGATCGATATTTAAAAGCGGAGATGTTACATGTATCTGACAGACAGTTTCTTTTATGGAGTAAGAATCTACAAAATCTTTAAGTAGATCTATTACTGATACTTCGTCTCCAACTAAATGACTTTTTCTTTTGAAAACTGTTACATTATCAAAATGACTAGAGTCTATAATTTCTTGAGAATCTGTATCAATAAAAACTTCAAAATTGCCAGACAAAAATTTATCTACAGTGTGTAACCAAAGAGGTTTGCCTCGAAAATTTCTAAAGTTTTTATTTGGAACTCTTTGTGAGTTCTTTTTTATTGGAATATAAATAATCACAACTTAGGGTGTGGTTTTTTAGCGTACTCTACTAAAGTACAAGTATCCATTCCAACGCACTTTAATCCATAATTTATAAATGGTTGAAAGTCAGATTCCTTTGGATTTGGAATATGAATCCCCATCTTTTCTTCTCCGATAATTTTTACTAAGGTCGATGAAGATTGATTGAAATTGTATGAACTGTAATCACCGGGAGATCCTAGAGATAGTGATAAATCATAAGGACCAATCAAATAGTAATCAAAATGTTCATTTAGAATCTGTTTTATATTTAAAACTCCAAGGCTTGTTTCTATTTGGGGAATTAAAATAACTTTTTTATTTAATCCCAGATCTTTGTCTTCGCCCCAATTATTATGCTTCGCAAAACCAAGTCCTCGTTTACCTATAGGTGGATATTTACAATATTTTACTATATCTTTTGATTGATTCTCAGTTTCTACAGTGGAGAAGATTAATCCATCAACTCCTGCATCTAAACAGTAGCTTATCTTACTTTTGTTTACTTCTGGTAATCTAACAAACATGAGTTTGTCGTTTTTTCTAGCTTGGATGCATGAATAAAGTTGTTCGTCATTAAAATGTCCATGTTCCGCATCAAGAACTACCCCGTCATACTCCGTATTAGAAAGAAGAATGTCGGTTATAATTGGGGAAGATATTTGTTGCCAAAGTAGTTTCATAATCTTTTTATATGCCAATGTGAGTTGTAGTCATACGGTAGCATTTTATATTTAAAGCCAAGCTCTTTTACATACTTGGCAAACCCATTTTCATTGTTTTCTTCACTGAAATAGTTCTTAATATTATAATACAAATCACAAATTTTATCCATATTTTCTGACTTGCCAACGTTGATTATGTCAACGGCAAGGTAGTCGTCTATACTCTTGGGGTGGTTATTCCTTTTGTTTCCAGCTATAAAAATGTCATAGTCTTCAAGCTCGTTAATTTCAAAAGTTGGAAACTCTGACTGAAGAAAAATGTCGGGCCTTATTTTTATTACTAAATCATATTTAAAGTCATTTTCTTTCTCGTATTCAGATTTAAGACCGCAGCTTTTATTTAAAGATTCGTACATACACGAAAATCCAAATAAATTAATCGAATTTGTTAGTTTATTGGTTTCGTCTGGAGGTCTTTGGGTTTCTACTAAGATATTTTTAGGATTATAGATTTTAATTATTTCATCCTGATTAACGTAACTGCCCTCGGCGGTTTCGCCTTTATGCCAAGAAGCAGTTGTTGAATCTAGTAGATTCCAAGTATGGATAAATATGTCAGGAGAATATTTAGATAATAGGTTTTTTTCAAGTTCTGGAAAGCACTTGTCAAAAGTCCTCATGTGTCCGTACAAAAGTAATGCCGATTTCATTTGAGCTATCTACCAACAGATTCAAACCAATTTTCCCAAAAGATGTAGTCTTCTACATCCTCTGGTATACCAAATGAAACATATGGAGTATATTTTACCTTTACATTTAATCCATCTGAAATCATTTCCTGAAAAATTTGTGTCACATAATACTCTCCATTAACGGTCTTTTTATCTTTCATCAACTTTAAGAAGTATTCCTTCATTAAAGATGAATCTTTTATATAATAAGTACCATTAGATCCGCAACATCCATGAGCATCATTAAAATCAAAATTATTAAAGTTATATTTTTCAGATACTTCTGTGCATCTCATGTCTTCATCATGTCTAACTAGACAATAGTATTTATTTGATCTCCAATGAGGATTATCAAAGCCATGCACCAATATGCCTCCATCGCATTCTTCAAAAGTATCTTTAATGCTTTTTAGAGAATCTTTTTGGACACTATCTATATAAGTTATTGTCATCGGAGTTGAGTCTTGAATTTGATCAAAAACTTTTGAGATTGAATATACTGGTCCAAGGTTGTTTTTTTCTATTCCAAGAACTTTAGCTAATGGGCATTTTTTTAAAATTTCATTTTTTAAAGGGGTAGATTCTAAGTCTTGACTTCTACAAAGGAATATAGATTTGTAATCATTAAAGTCGGTAAAACCATCAACAAAAATGTCAATGGCGCTCTTGCCATTGACTTTCACTAAAGACTTGTGTGGGTATCCTTTGGATATAAATCTACTGCTGTTACCGGACAATGTGATTAAATGAATCATATAACTTTTTATATTTAACTGGATAATCAGTGCAAACTGCAAAGTTGGAGAGATTTTTATCTTCAGCTAATTCTGGCATAACTGATACAGAACTATCTGTTTGAAAAAAACCGGGCTTGGTAAATATTTTTAATTTAGAAGTAAGAACAAAGTTATCTTTATCATGTCCAAAGCAGTTCAAGTCTTCGTTTTTTAAAAACTCTAAAGCTTGTATATTTTTGCAATGAACCCATAATTTATCTTTGTTTTCTATGAGAAAATTTAGATCTATCTTAGTCTGAGGATTGTCATGACCAAGCCAAAGTTGACCGTTATGAATCCAAACATCTATTTCTACATCAAAAACCTTTAAAGCTTCAAGTATGGAATGAGGATTGTTTTCTTTAAATGGATTTGGACCATTTAAATTTCCTCTATGAGAAATTATAGTCATTGTACTTCATCTTTTAATGACGACTTTCTGAAGCAAGTCAATGAACTGGTAGTACAGTTTACTATATCTACTCCGCAGTATTTTGCAAAAACAGCAAGACTATTCCAAGCTGGTTGATGAAATGTAGATGCTTGAGGATAATTATACGAGTCGCCTTCCATTTGATAGCTATCAAAAAAGTAGTTTGGATTTTTATCTGGAGTTTTTGCCATTACAAGACCCCCGCCGTCTTGAACTGCTCCATCTACAACTTCTTTATAGTTACAGTCAGCACCAATTAGTATAATTTTTTTATAACCCAAACATATTCCGACCTGACAGCAATTTGCTCCGGTATTTCCACCGTAACCGAATGTTTCAAAATTTTTGGAAAAGTTGCCTATTCCACCATTCAGCTTAAGAACGGTAAGTTTTTCTGATTCAGAAACCCTTTTTAAAAGAAAAAATCTTTCAATTGGACTTTCTTCAATCAGTTTTGCATAAGCTTCCGCATGGTTTTCCGTTACCCTTGTATCAAAGCATCCAAAATACTTTGGCCAAAAATTATTTTTATAAAAAAATCTATAGGCACCGTTCATGCCTATTACGTCTTGAGCTTCTAAATCTTTAAAGTCTATCTCTTTTAGAGATGGACCGTTACACATTACAATTAAACTTTTATTCATTGGTTTTAAAGTTTGAGCCTTCTAGTTCTCCTCCGAATGCCTTTTGTATTGATTCTAGTTTAAGATTAGCGGTAAAATCTTTTTCACTAATTATTCTTAAAACGTCTACAGCTTCAGCTTCTATTCCGTACTTCAGCAAGATGTCAGACAATTCAACTAATACTTTGGTTGGAAATTTAGATAAAGCTTTTGTCCAGCTTTGAGAATCTTGAAAATTTCTTTTTCTTACAACTCTTCCAATACTTGTATACTTAGGATCATCATGAAAATTGTGAAGATTTGGATTATGCTTGATTTTATACTTTGATCTACACCGCATGGAATACTCTGTGTCTTCGTTATGATTTCCATTTCTGTAATCTTGTAGACCCTTTACAGAGGAATAAATTGTATAACTTTCATCCCACTTGAATTCGTTCCATACTTCTCTCTTCATTACCCAGCCAGTTCCTCCAGACATGTAAATATAATCGTCTTCTTCTTCTGGGTTCAGAATGATATGTCCTTTTGTCGGACTAAGATAACAAGAATAATCCCAAAACCTCGTTCCGTCTGGACAAAAAACTCTTGGTACGAGGATATCAAAATCCTCAGTTTCTTTTAGTACTGATAGCCAGTTCTTTGAAAAAAGAATGTCGTCATCAGAAATAACAAGATAATCCATATTGGAACAGGCACAAGCATCATTTCTCATCTTGGATAGATTGCCAGTTTGTGCCGCATCTTCGTTATCTACGAATATAATTTTAGATCTATCTTCAAAAAATAAAGAGTCTTTAATTTTAGATACGTTTCCACTTATAATTATTTCATAATCTTCATCATTTTTCCTTGATACAAAGTTTTCTTCAATGGAGTAAATTTGATTTTGGATTTTACCAAGTTTTGACCCATTAGTTATAATGACAAATGATATTTTCATTATACTCTTTTACGTTATCTTATTGGACATGCTCCACCTTCGCACTCAATTCCTTCAATCATTTCATTTGAAGTTTGAATAGATGTAATTGGCTTGACCTTCTTAACCATCTTTTCGTATTGATCTTGGTCAATTTCTTCATAAGGAGCCTGAACGAATCCATGATCAGAATGAAGAAGAAAAGAAACGCTCTTGATATTGTTCTTATAATTTTTAGAAAGCCAGTCTTGAATCTCTGAAAGCTCTTCCTTTTTATAGTAGACGGTGCATGATACAGCATTGTCAGCCCAGTCTGATTGAAGGATTTTGATAAGCTCAAGCTGATCAATGGCGCTCATGTTCTTTGCTACAATGGCCTTTTCATCAAACTCACATGGAAATTCAACAACGAAAGTGTCATGATTTTCAGTTCCATCAAAGTTCTTGGCAAATTCTGTGTGATATCCAAGATCTCTGCAAGTGGCTACAAGAGAGTCATTAGCCGCCATGCGGATACGACGAATAAAGTAACGAGAAAAAGCTGGATGCACACCGGGAGTAGATCCAGCAAGAATACTCAATGTTCCGCTTGGTTTTACAGTGGTTAGTTTGATGGATTGACTGTGTCCGTTTTCCTTTGAGTAATTTTTATCAAATGCACGAAGGTTTGTGTAGGTATAATCTAGCCAATCTAACTTGTCCTTGCTTTGGCAAATTCCGGTCACTCCAAGACCGATTCGCATATTTTTGTGAACAATTTTATTTGTTTCTTCATGAATGAATGGAAGAGCGCAAATAGCCTTTTGAGTCTTATAAAGAAGCTTGGCGCATTCAAACATTTCTTCTTTAGACTCAATGTTGTTTAAATACAATTCGCTAAGATTGCAGCATTCGTAGTTTCCGAGACTGATTTCACCGCATGGGTTTGTTCCAACAACGTTATCCTTGTTTTCTGGATAAAGGTCGCTTTTCTTCATTAGGCCGTCTCGCTTCCTACCGTACTTCTCAGACAAAGGCAAGTTGAATAGACCATAAGGCTCTCCATTGCCATTGTAACCTTCCCAGAGGGCATCTGAGGTGTGTTCATAGCTATCACAGTAAATAGTGTTGTTGGACATTGCGCGATAGTTTGGAATGCCTCCAAGATCCCACCGCTTGGCTCTTAGAAAAAGGAAATCGTCAGGGTCTCCAATAGCAATTTCAGCGGAGCGTCGAACGTTGCCAGCAACTACGATGCTTCCAATGATATTATTGATATCAAGAACGTCAATTGAACGAAGCTTTTTGCCTTCACGGGATTTAAATACTTCGCAAACTTTACTAATTCCATCGATTAAAATAGAGGGTCCAGAAGCGGAACCTCCGAAACCTCTAATCAATTCGCCAGCACCACGAATAAGAACGGTAGAATAAGAAAAACTTTTACCTGTGGAGAAAAAAGCTTTTAAAACTTTGTTAAGTAATTGTACCCATCCTTCACGGGAATCAGGAACAATAAAATCTGCATCTTTTGTCGCTACTCCTTCTGGATTTTCATCGTGCCAAATCTTAACGCCAGTTTTAACTCTTGGAAGTTCATGAACATCCTCGCGGCGAACGCTAAATCCAACGCCTCCACCGAGCATAAGATTTTCAAACAAGAAAGTAAACGACTTTGGCTCATTCATTTGAGTGAACCAACAATTGAGTAATGAATTTGCTCCGAAACGTTCGACGGTAGGCGTACCAAGCTGCCAAAGCATTCTTCCAGCAAAATTGCACTTGAGATTAAAAATCAAATCAAAAAGCTTTTCAGCTTCTTCCTTTGTATAATTGGCTCCAATTTTCTGTGCGCCGTTAATGCATCTTTGAATTGTTTCGGGCCATTCTTCAGTTTCGCCGTTTTCTTTTAATCTGGAGTAAGTTCTTTTATATACAATATAACCCAAGCCGTTGAAACCCCAATTAGGATGCTTGCCCTGATAACCTTCAACAAATTGGTCAGAAATAATTTCGCTCATGTTCTTATATATTACGGTAAAAGAATAGGACTGTCAAGTATTTTTGACAATCCTATGTTTTTGTAGAAACTTTGTTTAAGTTGTGTAACTACTTGTCTTGAATATGCTTTTTATTTTGCCTCTTTTTAGAGTAGTCTTGAAAGAAAGACTTTTTAACTTCGTCCCTGCCTTGAGCTTGCTGCCTTTTCTCTGAAGATTCTCTGGATATATCCCAAGCATCTCCTAAAGTAATTTTTTTATTTGTAGTAGCCTTTTTAAATGCTTCGTAGCTTCCATCTTGTTTTGAGCCAATAGAAGCATTTGGTACGGTAAAAACCCTTTCAAACTCTACTCCATTTTCAGAATAAGAATGACTCTCATTAACGCCTTGAATAACGCTAATATATTCATTAGTCTCTGGGTTTCTAAAAATATACTCAGGCATTTTTCAAATACTCTTGAATCTTATTGAATGTTTTTTCAACAGTAAATTCTTGCTGAAGCTTCATTCCTGATTCATTGATTGGATTTGATTTAACTCTTTTGATAGCTTCTTCACATCCAGCAATAAACGCATCTTCATCAAAGTCATAAATAGATCCTTGATTTTGATTTGCTCCTTCTTTAAAGAAGTGACCATCATAAGCTGGAATTTTTCCGTTAGGCTCAACCAAAACACTATTTTCTGTATTAGCCCACTGCTTGTAGGCAGAAGCATTTAGAACAACCGAATGCTTGCCTAAGCAAACGCTTTGGAACTCTGGCAAACCCCATCCTTCACCACCGCTCATACCAATTATAATAGAAGCAGAATTTAAATAATCATTATAAATGCTATTTTTATGCATGTAGCCCATAACATTTAAATTAAAGTAAGGTTTGTTGTCTAGAGCATTCTTGAGAACAGCTTCATTTTGTTCCTGAGAAAGAAACGGATTGAACGCACTGGTTTGCAATACGTATCTACGGTCATTTCCAAACTTCTTGATCCAAGCACGAATGACTTTTTCGTGATGCTTTCTTTTTTCGAACTTGCCAGCCAAGTTGAAAACAATTCTATCGTCAGTAAAATATTGCTTGTCTGTCTTTTTAAAATTATGAGAATCAAAAAACAAGGGAAGATAATCTGTGCCTACCCCTTTGGAATTAAAAAGCTCGCAAGTTTCTTCACAAGAAAAAAGAGTATGATTATTTGATGCTACATTAAGCTCAAATTTTGTCGGCTGGTCAAGTTCATAAAAAGACAAAAGAACTTGTTTTTCAGAAACAGATTCGTAAGAGCCATTCAAGTGCCAAAGCTTGAAAGCTGGATATTGCCTATCGTGAGTTTCATGAGCAGACTCAATACTGTTCTTCAAGAATTGATTAAATTGTTCATCTGTCTCTTGAGTAGAAACATCAACTTTTCCGATAGGAAAAAGATTAACGTCGATGTTGTTAGAATAACAATGCCTCAAGAGGGCAGTTGATAGCTGCCCAAATGAGACACTGTTAACAGGAACATTAAAGGTAAGACTCATAGAATGTCTTCTTCTGTGTCCTGACTTTCTTCCTCGGTGCGGGAAGGACCAGCGGGTTTTGCTGGGCTGGGTTGGTTGTTGTTGGACAAATAAAGATAAAAGTCTGGCTGGTTTTCTTTTTCCTTAGACTTGTTATCGAACATAACTACCTTGACTTTTTCTCCAAAAGTTTCAGGAATATCTTCGGTCTTCATTGTCCCTGCAAGATACTTCTTGCCGTTCTTAGAAGTTCGCCGCCAGAAAGCAGCGATTTCTACCATTTTTTCTTTTTGAGTAGTTTCACTCATTCGACTATGATACTTTTGTTTTTGGAGTTTGTCAAACAAAAATTTTACTTTTTATTCTTTTGATTGCTTTGTTGTGAATGTTTAGTGCGGTTTGTGTAGAGATTTTTAATTTTTCGCCTATTTGGTTCCAAGGCATAACTTTTCTTGTTCCATTGAGATATCTTAATTTAAAAATTTTTAATGCCCTTTTGTCGTTGAGCTTTTTTACTTCATCAAAGCAGAACTGGATTTTTTCTTCATTGCAGGAGTCGGGACTTTGTATTGTGGGACAAGTTTTTTGGTTATCAAGTTCTTCAGAGTAAATGTATTTTGCTTTCTCTGAAATTCTATTCAAGCATTCGTACCTTGTGCAGTTGCCTAACCAAGTTGAAAATTTAGCGTTTTTATCAGGTTGAAAAGATTTGGCGGTTTTATAAATAATGTAATCTCTATCGTCAAGAACATCATTTTTATAAACTCCCGACTGCTTGAAAACTGTAGAATACTTGTGGACGATTGTGTAAAAAATTCCTTGGTGCTTTTCAATCAGTTCCTGAAGGGCCACCTGATCGTCATAATTTTTTACTTGCTGTGTTAATTCTAAGTCTTTCATTGATGGTATCTATGGTACCAGAAGAAATTAAAAAATCTAAAAAATTTTTATTTTTGTTTTCTTCATCAACGAAATGAGGAGGCATTACATTCAAGTGAGCTTTCTGAACAACTTTAGGTGTGTTTATTTTTTCACTGTAGTTGGGCGCAAAAACTCCATTTCTTTCAATATGAATTAAAATAGATTTAGGTTTTGATAAAAGCCAATTAGTTTCATCTTTAGGGTAGTAATCGAATCTAATATCTGGAATGATAAATGTATCGTAAGATTTACTCAAGGTTTGGATAAGGTTGTCTGCCATACCTGTGAAGTAAGTGCCAGAACTTATTGTCCGCAAAGAGTTTGCATAAGAAACAAGAAAGTCTCTTATTTTATTCTTATCTTCTCTTGAACAGGCAGTAGGATCAATTCCAAATTTTTTAATACACTCAGATTTGCACTGTTGTTTTAAGAAATCTCCCAAAGAAACTCTTACACCATTGTAATAATCTTCTAAAACGCTACAAAGAAAATCTTTACCTGAGTTAGCATAACCACAAATACCTATAAATTTCATAAGCTTAGTATATCCTAAAATTTCATAAAGTAAACCCTTAATTCCCTTGCCTTGACTTTATCCTTGAGGATACACCTCTCCTAATGCTCGTAACGTTTAAAAAAACTATTACGGCACTAGAAGAAGGTGTATTTTTAACTCTATCCTGTGAGTTTGACACCTAGCTTTCGCTACGAGGTATTTTTGGTATGCGCCTAAAACATTCGCCTACCTCATCCTGAATATCGTTCAGGAACCCAAGTCTCTGTCCCGTTCGCTAAGAAGGATCAATTTCCTTCCCTTAGTAGAAAAACATTCTCACGCTTATCTGGGACACCTTTCTGAAATTACTCTCAGATTGGCCGTATGGTCCGAGTTACAGTTTGCCCACTACCATACGATTTTTTATTTGTAGAGCTAAATTCATGCACTCCAGCCAAGGAGTCGGGCCAATTTTTCAGGTCTCCGTAGCTCGTCACGCCTGATTTCTCAGGTAGCTTTTTATTTTTATGATTGGATTTTAGCTTTGTCAATCATTTTTTTGAGACTCTTTCAGAATGTTCAATGCCCACAACAGAGACTCAATATCTGCTTGTGAAATATTCAAGGGGTCTGTAGTGCATTCCATGCCTAAATTTTTTGCACATTCATTTAAAAAATCGTAGATTCCACGACAAGTATTGCCAGAAAGTTCAACCGTCTGGTCAAGGTTGCAAAGTTTTTTTTGCAGAACCCAAATTTTTTGATAATTGGTAGCTGGAACGGTAGACTTGACAATTCCAGCTTCTTCGATATTTTCTAGAGCAGCTAAAAGTGAAGATCTGACTAATTTTGCGTCTTTGTGTAGATTTTTCCCTCTTACGACGTTAGTATAGTTGGATTCTAAATCGAAATAATCATTATCTTTAAACCATTCAATTAAAACGTGTGAAGCATCTTGAACTGTCATTTGATTTATTATTAGTTTGGAGTGGCGTTTTTTCTACTTTATTTATAGTTTTCAAGACTGAAGCTTTAACTTCTTACATGAAGGTCTTTGGAATTGACACTTCAGACTACGAAAAAGAACGAAACGCTTTGAACTGCTCAAATTATTTAGAGTATTGGAATTTTAAAAGCCAATCTTTTTTAAGCAAACTATTTTCTTGTCCGTATTGTCTTTCTTTTTGGCTACTTTTGGCGGTTTGCATCGCAAACGAAAAATTAGAATATCTTCCTTTAATTTACAGTGTTTTTATTTTGAGTTGGAGGTTTATTGATGAATAGTAAGGATTTTTTAAATAAGGTAAATAAAAAGCCCGAAGTTAAAACTGAGTATAACTTTGTGGCTCCTTTTTTGGACTTTGTTAAAGTCACTTTGAGTACGGGATGTAATTGTAAAAGAAAGCAGAAAGAAAAGTTAATAGAAGACAGATTTCAAGCTTTAAAAAGCACGACACCTTTAGAAGTTTGGCAAGAAATGGAAGACTTTTTTAATAATGCATAATATTTCAATAGCGATAGCTATCAAAAACGCAAAAGAGATTTTCAAAGAACTAGCCATATCAAATGATACGCTAGATTCTTTTTTTGAAAGACCGACAAAAATAAAACCAGAAAGGAAATTGCAGGAGCTTTCGTCTTTTTTAAAATCTAAAAGTTACTCTTACAGAAAACGCTTCTGTGAGGCTTTGGACCTGAATGGAGAAAAAATTTCAGTAGAGCTTCCACCAGAGCCTACTTCCACTCCAGCTACTAAAATTTTAACTACACAGCAACCCAAACCAATTGTCAAACCAAAGCCGACAAGAAGGTTTGCGCCAAGAAGTGATATAGCAGTTATTACATGCTTTTTTAATCCCTGTAACTTTTCCGCTTTAATAAAAAATTATCATCGTTTTGCTAGACAACTAAAAGAGCAACGTGTTCCTTTGTATACATGCGAAGCGGTGTTTGACGGGCAAGATCCCCAAATAAGCTACGGTAACGTAGTTCATGTAAAAACTGATTCTGTACTATTCATAAAAGAAAGCCTTTTAAATATTGCAGAAACTATAGTTCCTGAACAATATACGAAAATTATATTCATGGACTGCGACTTTTTGTTCTCTGAGCCGGATTGGGCTTGGGAGGCTTCTTACATTTTAGATGAAAAGCCGGTGCTTCAATGCATGAGAAACATACTTGATCTTGACGAGAAAGGAATGGTTAGTCGTAAGACACATTCTATGGCTTTTAAAATTGATCAAGGTAGACCGGGGGGAGGCTGGGCGGTACACAGGGAGATATTTACTCATTTAGGTGGCTTATACGATAAAATGATCACTGGCGGTGGAGATATGATTCACACTTGGGGAGGTTTTTTCGGAAACATAGAAACTAATAAACACTGGACGAGACAATATAACCGTCACTTTCAGAAGTCTTGGAAAGATTGGTGTAAGCCAGTTTCTAGATACGTTAGAGGAGATATTGGACTTTTACAGGTAGATGTAGCTCATCTTTTTCACGGAACTAGAGAAAACAGGCAATATGTGGCTAGATCAGCCTGTGTTATCGAGGTAAATCCAGACAGGGATCTTATTTACAATGAGGATGGAGTAATCACTTGGAATTTAGAAACTGCGCCCAAAGAGGCTGTATTATGTATAAAAGATTATTTTGA
>Ga0194023_1000073_pt1 | contig 15190 bp, 17 predicted proteins | sample IW6Sep16_MG_FD_140348 | JGI IMG/M metagenome (GOLD analysis project Ga0194023, IMG submission 140348) | Freshwater microbial communities from the Broadkill River, Lewes, Delaware, United States - IW6Sep16_MG | ecosystem: Environmental > Aquatic > Freshwater > River | place: USA: Delaware...
CTTTCGCTTGAGCTGCAGCAGCCTTGCCTTCGGCTTGGCTCACCTGGCGCAGCAAAGAGGCGTTTTCTTCTTCAGTCTTGGCTAATTGACGCCTCAGCTCCCCAATCTCATTCCGAAGCATTGTGGCCTCGATAAGATCTCCCTTGTTGGCGCTGCCAGTCTTTCGCCCATTGGAACGGACAAGGCCACGGGCCTCATCCAGCGAAATTTCTTCAACAGGCGGCACTTTCCACCGCTCTACATACGAAAGGCGGCGCATGTCACCAATTGCCCGCCAATCCACCGCGTAAGGCAGCCCTGCGGGGCAGGGAGGCAGTTCAATGTCAACAATGCCGTCTTGTACCTTGAAAACCAAATCCTTGGCAGGGGCGCCTATGAAGGCGCCTCCTGCTTTTACGAACAAACGGCCCTCTAAGGGACCATCCGCACCGTCAAGTCGACCGACAATGCGTGTCATGCTCACACCTCGCGATAGGTGATAAGGGCTTGATACGCGATGCCGCTACTTACAACAGTTTCTAGAGCCTCTCCTGCAGTTGTAGAAACAATACCCATAGGGTTGGACAAGACAAACTGACCAGACGATGGGATAAGGAACGGAGGGGTGAGCGTGATTCCCGAGGCGCCGCTGCGGAATTGAACAGTGCCACCGCTTGTTGCCGTGATGGCCACGTTTAACACTCGCAGCTCTTTCGTAGCTACGCCAGATACCACCACTTCTCCGCTAGTACTCGCCACCCATGCGCTCTTGATGCCAGACGGCAAAATATCGTGTTGCAAGATGTAAGGCGTGCTTTCCGCGCCATTACCGACTGCCTGTACATAGGCAGAATTACCAGCGGCATCAAGACCAAACAGTGCCATGATTAAAAAAGCAAAAACAGCAGACGCTGGTTTAATTTAGAAGAGCCATCAGGAAGTCGCACAGTGTCGGGCGACGTGAAATCAAATCTCAATGGCGATGCAACAAATCGCTGGCTATAAGACCATGGCGACTGCCGCCTATTTATCCCGATTGTAGCAATCCTTATCTGATAAGACGTTCGTATATCGTAATCCTGCGAATCAATACGCACGTAATCAGCAGTGGTGCGGCCAAGGTCCACCCATCGGTCATCCTCTTCGCGATATAGCTCTACAGCAAACTCCTTGATAAGTGGATTGTTTCGCGGCTCATGCCAGCATATTGCAGGATTAATCGCATTCAAAATGGAATAGCCGCTGTATTGAGGCCATTTCCATGTCACTTCAATTTGCGCCATTAGGTGACCTTTAGTACAACACTGCCAGCACTAACCATTGGAGCGATGGTTAGACCTGCAATTGATGTGGTCTCAGAAGAAAGCTTCGTGAAATCATCAACAATTGCATATTTATCTTCATAGTAAGCAGATGCCAACACTGTTATGACATTATCGTCCTCATTCAGTCCAATCACTCGATATTTGCGTGGTGTTGCTCCTGCCTCGCGAATGATCCATGCTGCTGGCAGCGCAGGCTCCTCGGTGAACGATGGAGAGAAAGTAATGTTGTCGGTGGATCCTGGACTACTTGTAACAGTCGCCGCAAGATCAAGACCATCCCCAGTGCGAATGATAATTTCATAAGTTTTATTGACTTCTAGGGACACTTCTCTGTCAAGTACCACTGCACTTGTTCCCGCAGCAGCAAGCATACCCGCGTAAATGCCCACGCTTTTATAAGGGTCTGCAATTTCAATAACTTCACCGGGCATCAAGAAGAAACCTTCTGCTGCCACCTTAAACGTAACAGTTTCCGTTTCATTCAGATTGGTAACTAGCGCCCAGCGCCCTACGCGCTGGGCTTGCCCTTGAGACGTGCAGCCCAGTGCTCTCACCTCAAGCTCGCGATAGCCATACCGATCAATGCCATCTCTATCTTCTACATATTCAATCTTTGCCTTGTAGCGATCATCCTTATCATTCCATGACACCAGTGCAACAGTTTTTCGTGCCTTAAGACCAGTACCCTCATAAACAAAAGCTGGTTTTGTCAGTTCCCCACCATCAGACACCTCAACAATGACATTGGCGGGAGAAAACTGCTTCACTACTGAAGCTTGGCGATCCTGAGTGGCAATGATTTGCCCTTGCGCGTAATAAATCATCCCGCGAAATGCCGCCGCCAACGAATTCAGCACCTCATAGGCGTCACCACGATTGTTGATGTAGCCATTAAAAGTGAAACGCTTTTCCGTTCCGCCTCGACCATCAGAAACCATCTCATCGCAATATTTGGCAATAGGAAGAAGAGAGTAAATGTCAACATCTTCTTTATCAATAAAATCGCCACAGCCATAGCGAGAGTTCGTCAAGAGGTCATAAAACACCCATACAGGATTGTTATTTGCCTCTGTCTTAAAGCTTCCATCCCACACTCCTGAGTAGGTGTTAGAGGCTCCGTCATAAATTGTTGGCACTTGTATTTTGATGCCAAGCAACTCAGCGGAAATTTTTGGCACACTATCAAAAAATTCAGAAGAAACATCAAACCCCATCAGCGCCGAATTGGGATAGCGCAATGTATTTTCAATGATGCCGACAATCGCCTTGAAATAGAAATCATCATTGGTTTTTAAATTGCCAGGATCGCTTGTATCTCTTCTCACCCTTACTGTCCATGGCCCAGTGCCAGAAAGGCTAAATGCATATTCCGCGTCATAAGGCCCCCTCGACTTACCCTTGATACTTTCGCCTCTGTTTACAATTACCGAACCAAGAGCATCAATAATTTGAATAGTAAATCTCACCTCACTCCCTTTAACATCACCACCCTCTTCTTCTACGCGGAACAGTGATGCCACTCCCACTCGCACAACCAATTTGCTCAATGTGGAACTGGTTGTAGTTGCAGATACTGGTCCAATACGATTTTGTACTTTGGTGCCCACCGACTGCTCGATACGCACATCATTAAATCCCGGCAATGACGACTGTGCCTGCGTGCCAGTAGCAAAAGAAATGCTGGCACCTTCAAAATTTTTACTGCCATCTTGATTAACAAGAGGCGTGTCATTTAAAAAGATTCTTTGCCCTCTTTCATTGGCAGAAAAATTGTCGGGGAAACCCTGTGCTTCTCCTTCGCTAAAAAGCGCCAACACCTTCGCTTGAGCCTTGCTTCGCAAAGTGTCTGGATCTTCAGTGGGGCCTTCGCCACCTTTGCCGCCAGCACCGCTAATTGACCATTGCTGAACTTCGCCAGTGAGGTTGTCCTTCATTGCTACGCTGAGATGTTTTCAGTGCTGATTGAAGAGGAAATAACCAATGGCGAAACGGCCAAATATCGCCCATACAGCAGCGGAATGGGGTAGCCCTGGGTGGTAAGCTCCACGGCCCGATCAAACATAAAGCTGTCTTTCTTCTTTGAATCAGTGCCAGGTGTTTGAATTGGTGGCGTGAGGAGGCCAGCGATCCCAGTTAAAACCAGGCTTGCGCCAAGCCCAAACAGTACGGTGCCAACAGTGGAGAGGCTTCCGACAACTGCACCTGCTTTGGCAAGTCCGCCCCCTGCGACAACCGTGCCAATGCCTGGAATGAATGCCAAACCAATCAATGCTGCGCCCAATAAAATCTGGCCGATCGACATCCCCTTCCCCCCAGATCCAGCAATAACAGGAGCGATGATAAGCTGTTTGCAGCTCATCATCACGCCGTCATAATTCATTCCTTCTGGATCTTCGTCAACAAGCTTGAAGCCCATTCCGTTTTCATGGGCTCCACAAAGATAGTCCTTAAATCCATTGAGCTGGTTAGACAACGCAGAAATAACATCCCGTGGATTGCGCACCATGAATTTATACGACCTCCCAAAACGGCGTCCCAGCTCCCCAAGAAGTTTCACTTCTACCATCCGCCGCTTCATGCCCTTGCGTCCTCATGCCTCAGCGTCTTAGCTGTTACTTTAGCCCAATAACCCCCATAAACACTTTTCTCTGACAACCTGTCCATTAAGTGGTGATAAAAAGAATTGTCTTGCCCTGTCATTACTCCCACATGATTCGGAGATGGGGCGCCAACTTGCATCAATAAAATATCTCCTTTCTGTTCCGGGCTTTCTATCTCGTAAAACCCTTGCCGAGAGTAGTTGTCAACAAACATAGTCCACCCCTTGTTTTCCCATTCCATTTCATCTCCCCGCTCAAAGTCGTCAAGCTCAATGCCAAGCTCCCTCTTGTAAAAATCCCTCACAATGGCATAGCAATCATGAATGCCATAAGTCCATTGGCGCCCCTCATAAGGGGCGCCTCCAGTGGGGTCAGCGTAGAAAAAATCTCCCGATGGTGCATGGAAAACAATCCATGGCACATTGCTTTGTTTGCATGCTGCTACATCGGGCCGTGAAAAGCCCCTTACGCCACCAACGTGCGAATGATACACCGCCTCCACTTCTCCCATTGCAGAAGCTTTTATGTAATCTTCGGCAGCAATCGTGAAATAATCGGAAGGCGATGGGGATGAATTGTGACAAGAAACAATCGCCCCATTGACAATCAATCCGCAACATTCATTAGGAGAAGCCTTACGGGCTTCTCCTGCAATAGCCTGTTTAATTGAAAGTGGAATCATCTTGTCAAGTTGGCGCCAGGAAATCCACCAAATGGTAAGTTGCCATTAGTGAATCTCAATTGGCAACTTTGTAACCGCTTTCCGCAACGGTCACGCTTCAAAATATCATCCCCAGGAGGCAATGCCGCGTAGGCGGCATTAAGAGCCGCCTGCGCAGCATTGAATTCAGTAAGAGCGTCGTTATACAGGCTTAATGCAGCATCATATTCTGCCGTCTTACTGGCACACTGCGCTGCACCATATTCCACGGAAGCCAGGCTTCTCATGGGAGCAAAGCCTGGACTTGCATAGTTGCCAAGACTATAAGAAACAAACCCGCTACTTGCTACCACCTGGCCGCTAACAATAAATATTGGCTGATTGTTTTCATCCTTCATTGCGAAAGTTGAATCGTTAAATGGAAGAGTAATGCCATTACGCTTAACAGCGTAGACCTCACCTGTTCCATTTTTCTCTTCACCTGGCCCTCGCCCTGTATTTTGCTTGTAACCAGGACTGTAATTTGGATTGAATCCCGAAGTGGTTACATTATTGCCATCCCACACGGCAATCACTGTTTCTTCGGTCTGAATGAAAAAAGTTATATCAATATCACCGCCTCTCTTAAAGACAAAATTAGCTCCATACGTTTCTGGAGATGACGTATCACATGCAACTTCTTTTTCAGCGAACAGCTTATTCTTAACAACTTCTGCAGTGGCAAGCTTTGCTTTTGCTGCATTAAACGCATTAAATGCGTCAATATACGCACTTCCTTCTGAGGAAGAGGCCCCGCCAGTGACTATTGACTGGTCAAATTGGTCAGCAACGGCCAGGCCGTTGTAGCCGCACTCTGAACCGCGAAACTTCCACAAACAATAATTTTGCGTAATAATTCTTCGCGGTAATTGCAGTCCCTCTAGGTCAATTTTGCTGGCAAGTTGCCATGTAATAGTAATGCTACTTTCTGCAATTTTACGCTCTACATAAAATATGTCATCTGGAAATTCTTGTGATGGATCTGGCGAGGCCCCACCATCTAAGTACTTCAACAAGGTGCGGCGCCTTGTTACTTTTGCGCCCACTAAGTCATCTAACGTATTGACCACTGAAGCCAACGTCCCCAAGACATTGGCCACCGTCAACTCGGGAGTAGGGATTTGCCCTTTTGTGGTACGCTCAAATCCAGTTGCTGCAATGGGGAGCGGCTCATAAGTAATTCCCTTCCACGAAATTTTTGTATTATCAGGCATGAGATTGGCCGTGAAATAATACTTATCTCCTGCGCTTCTAGTGATGGTTGACAGATCCAGCTCAAATAGCTCGATGATGGCATCATGCCACGTCTGCGATACATCAGATTGAATGGTCATAATTAATCCCTGGAATCGTACACGCGCTTACACGAAAAAGAAATAATGTTCACATCTGGAGCCGAACATTCCCAAGACCATTCATTTGGATCAAGGCGATATTTGTACACTGCATCATCTTGTTTGAATTGTGAATAAAAGAAATCACCTGACAATGCAGATAAATCATCGTCTAACGCCCCTGCTTGCGCATCAGTGATTGGGGTGGTCCTAATGTCATACCTTCTGATGTCAGTATTGGCACCATCCGGCACAACTTGCTCGTAGCCATCGCCAAATTGCACGCGCCTAACGCGCGTGCCTCTGCGAACAGTGAGCCCATATTCAACTTCAAGCGTGAGAGTTGGTTGTGCCATAGTGATCAGCGTCCGCTATAGATGAGGCCGCCTGGACGGCTTTCTTTCATGATGACATTGCGCACAGCGCCTTCAATTTCGCGACCGAGCGCTTGACCGCCGTTTCCGCTCATCTGGCTGCTCGCTTGGCCATTGTTCATATTGACAACAATGTTAGTGGAGACATTGTTACCAGCGCCTCCGCCAAGCTCTACGGGAATCTTCTTACCATCGGGCAGTGGTACGACTGCTTCATTGAAGCGGCCCTCGCCAACAAGGCCCAGAGTGGGGCCTTTCACTACCCCGCCGTTAGCAAACGGAGTGAAACCACCTTTCCATACAGCGCCGTTTGCAGCAGTTAAGGCTACAGACCCTGGGAGAGGCGGTTTGGCGCCATCACTATTTCCGCCAGGCAGGAACATGCTAATGAGTTGCAATGCAGCCCACTTGGCCATCATCTGAGCAACCATGTCAGCAAACATGCTCGCCACGCTCTTGAATGCACCGGCGAGGCCTTCTTTCCACGTTTGAGCGCCAGTAAGAATATCAGTGAAAGACTTGGCAAATGCACTGCCAATGCCATTTGCTGCTTCGCCAAGAAACTTTGTGCTGTCAGTGAGGTCGTCAAGCTCGTCTTTTGTGTTCTTGTAAAGCTCACCAATGCTGCCGGGCTTAGGCGTGGCCGCCTGCCTAGCCTCAAATGCGGCAACGTCATCAGGCGTGACACCAGGGATCTTCTTGAATTTATCAAGGGCGTCAATCTGCCCCTGAATGAACAACAGGCGATCTCTTTCCTGGGCTGTGATCTGGCCCGCCGCAAAACGGGCTTCAACCATCAGGCGATTGACTTCACGACGCCCTTCTGTTTCGCGCTGAATTTGCTCATACCCCTCCTTGCCGAGTCTCTTACCAAGATCCTGCAGTGCCTTTTGCCGCTTGTGACGCGCGTCTTCCAGAGCAATCATGCGGCCAACGGCATCCTCTTGCTCTTGATTGGCCTTGACTACATCAATTTGGTATTGCAGTTGAATTTCATCAATGAGGTGCCCCTCTTCTTTCGCCTTGTTTAATTGACGAGTGAGATCAAGCAATGCGGCAGGGGTTGTCTTTCCACCCTTTCCATCGCCCTCCCCTCCAGAGAGATCGATGGGAGTGGGTGTGAACGCCGATTCCTGTGGCTGCCTCAAGACGCGCCTTCTATAAGCAGCTTCAGAACGCAATTGTTCCATTTTCTGCACGGATGCCGCAACTTGAGAAGGTGCAACCATCCCCGCCCCATAGATCCCCTTTTCCTTGTCCACTAACGGCGCAGAGAATGCAACGCCAGGGCTTGCACCTGCCGCAGCAAGGGCGTTGATCTCCTCGGCGGATGCGTCGACCATTACGTCACCCTTCACACCGGACACGTCCTTCTGTAGACGCTTCAGTGTTTGTAGCTGACGTGAATACTGTTGCTCGGCCTGTAGTGCCTGCTGGTCGCTCATGCTCCGAATAGCCTGCGACGCATTCATGGCACTGGCCTGAATATCCCTCATCTTCTGATGAATTTCAGAAAGCTTGCCAAGCAAGAAGTCCAATGCGCCAATAACAGCAACAGCACCCAAGCCGATAAGCCCAGCGCGAAGCGCCGCTGCCTGAGCAGCAGTTCTTGTCATGCCTGTTGCCATTGCGTTCAATGCGCCAATGAACAATCCAACTTGTCTAATCGCGCTTACAAGTGCTTGACTTGCCAGTACCTGAATGACTGCGACCAGAGCGCCTGCTTTAAGGGCAGCTTGCGCTAAGCCTTGAACAAACGGAAGATTAAGGAAATCAAGAACAGCCTTCACAAGAGGCAGCATTGCCTGAGCCGCTTGCAAAGCTTGCTGAGCTAATTCACCAAGGAAAGATACGGTTTCTCGCAGGGTCGGAGCCCAGGCGACCATCACCTCATAAATCTGACGAGATGCTCCAGACAGTGCAATGGCTGGCGAGCTATTGCCCTGCATAGCAGCGCCAAACGCATTAACGGCTTGGGTAACACTGCTTATTGCACTATTAAGAGCAGGGAAAAGATTTGCGGCAATTTGATCGACAATGGGAGCAAATGATTCATACATTCGCTTCAGTGCAATCTGCATTGCATTTAATTGCCCCTGCAACGTCTTAGAAGCATTGCTCGCGGCCCCGGCAAACTTAGTGTTCAACAACGACGCAACATTGTCGAGCACCTGCTCCATCGCCTTTCCCTTGAAGGCGCCATCCTCCATCGCCTCAGAGAATTCTGTAACGGACATCCCTGCCGCTTCCGCAAACAGAGAAAGGGCACCTGGAAGAACATCGCCAAGCTGACCCTTGAGTTCTTCACTCATGATTTGGCCTTTACTTGCCATCTGAGCGAATGCGTAGTTAACGCGATCCACTTGGTCAGCACTCAAGCCAAATGTTGCCGTTGCCTTGCTTACTCCCTCAAACAACGTCTCGATTTGACCCGCATTGAAACCAGCGGGCGCCATCGATGCGTAAAGCTTTACAAAGCCATCGCGAGCGCTTTGCAGGGGCACGTTGAATCGATTGGCCAGGTCATCAATAAAGTCAAACGATCTATCCGCAGCTTCCGTGCTTCCAGTGACTGCGTTTAATTGGTTTTCAAAAGTCTGCAGAGACTTAGCCGCCTCAAATGCCTGACCAGGTAGGCTTGTCAGAAAAGCCAGGCCCTTATAGGCCGTACCAAACAACAGCACCTGTTTAATTGCGGTGCCGAATTCCCCTCCAAGCTCGCGAATGGCCCCAGTAAGCGGAACTTTGGCATTGCTCAATGCAGACTGCAGGTTCTGCAAGATCGGCATGCCCTTGGCAACTGCCTGGGTGAATTTTCGATGGGCGTAATAAGCATCGGTTAACTGGCTTGTTGGAGCCATGTTCCCAACTGGGAACGCAAGGGCGCCTCCTCTCTGAGGGCTATCAAAGGGCCTGTAGGGTCCAGCAGGGCCACTTCCTCCAGCTCCCAGCGCAAAGCCCTGAGGGCTTTCCGCCATGACGCTCGCCCCACGCAAAGCTGATCTTGCATAAGCCTGGGCAATGCGATTTTGGATGAATGATCCCCTATCGGCAGGGCCTCCATAAGTGGCTGGGGTTCGGCCAACGGCGGAAGGCAACAAACCACGGATCATTGAAGGCGGCAGAGCCTGTCGCCCTATCTCCCGGACATTTACTTGACGAATGCGTGCATTTAATGAATCAACGAAGGTAAATGCCGCATTACGGAGAATGTTCTGAAGGTCTTGCCCAAGCTGTGGAGGGAGAAATCCTCGCGCTCCAAACGCTGTCCCTGGCAGCGCTCCAGGAATAGCGCCAGCAGGCAAAGCTCGACCAGTCCCGGAAGGTCCAATTGAAACCCTCGATGGAGGAACTGTTGCCGGCCATTCCACGCCAGGCAACGCTCTGCGCTGCGCAGCTTGGCGCTTTAAGTATTCAGGATCAACACCAGCCATCCAAAAGACGGCACGCGCAACTTGGTCGAGGAAACCACGTTTGACCCGCCTGGGGTCGTTCATGTTCATCTGCAAATTGCCAAGCACGCTTTCCATTGCAGCGTCATCTAGCTGCATTAAGCGCTCGCGCATCGCTGCGCTGCTTCTAATACTGCTGCGACCCTGGACCTTCGCCCGGCGCATCATATCTTGCAACTCTCTACTAGAAGCCTGCGCAACTGCTGCTTCAAACTGAGTGCGGCGCCCAGTCTGGGCCGCGCCGGGCATGTTCCCTCCCGACAAGCCTTGAGTACGCATATACTCTTGAAGACCCGCGAGGCCAGTTGGACCGGATGCGAACCCCCCTTGAATATCAGCCTTAACTTTTACTGAAATTCCTGAAAGCTTGGCTTGAACAACCCTGCGAAAGTCAGCTACATCGGCATTTGTGATCGACGGCTTAATACTTGTGCCAATACGAATCTTTCCATCGCCCTGTTTAATTGTCTGATTCTGGGCAATGCGAGATTTAATGCCAATAACCGTATCGTTTACGTCTTTAGCAGTAGCAGCATTTTTAATGCTGATAGGAATCTCAACCTTCTTTCTTGTGCTTAGGGCGTCAAGACGAGCCTGAAGGTCATCAAAGGTTTTCTTACTGAGATTTCCGGCAATATTTAGCTCAACATTGTACTTTCGTCTTTTAATCAGGCGCTGAAGATCGTTCAGCTCTTTGTCAATAACGCGACGATCAAGCTTGATCTTGATGGGCGCAGTAAATTCAGACGAGGCAATCCGACCCAGCTTCTGAAGCTGCTGGCGAAAATATACGAGATCAAACGATACGCCAAGCCGAAGTTCCGCCGCCATTACTGCGCTTACAGCATTCTTCTATTAAGTGTAGCTTTAATCGCCCATGATATTACTCATCATTCCGCATTGAAGCGCTCTTAAGCTCCTCTGCCAGCATTGAGACAATACGAGCGTCCATTTTCTTCGTCTTCATTAGACATTTGAGCACTGCAATACTTTCATCAGTTATGCCCGTCTCTTTCTTAAGCTTGCGCGTGTCAAACGGCAAGAAGTCGTCGGGCGTAACGCTCACCTTCTTACCGCCAAGAGCCTGCGCAACCATTGTTGCCATTTTGGCCACCGACAGACTATGAAGATTGTATTGCGTATGATCATGCCGCTCTAAGAATTTAAGAGCAGCAATCACGTCTTTAACTTTTTGCCTTGAGAAGTTTTCCGGCCCCCATCGATCATCCTTGAGGCATGATGCATTTAAGCGAAAGAAGATGGCGTTCCAGTCAGTAAGACCCTTTAGAAACGCCCTCGCTTGTTTTTCTATTCGTTCGGCAAGACATCCCCCTTCACCCTCCTCTTCGATTTTTTTGCTTGTGCTGCTTTCACCTCCGCATCCTGCTCTTCGGCGATAAATTCCAGCACCTTGGTAGTCAACTCTCGCGTCATCCCCTTTGTGTCATCTACCGACCAGTCGGTGAGACGCTCCCAATTGTCACCAATCTTCCCCTCGCCACGGCAACGCATAAATGCAGTGATAAGCCTTGCATTCCCAAGTTCCGCAGAGCCGCCTGCGGTGATCATGGAGAGGGCTTCTTCGGTGTAATCGGCCAACAGCTCGCTCTCGGAAAAACCGCCGCCTCCCTGGAGCATTTCAAAGGCCTCGTCAAGAGGGATGTCCTTGGCAGCGGCAATCTTCTTCGCAAGCTGCACCGCCTTAATCGTGCTCTGACTTTGAGCCTTGCTAATCTCCTCCTGCTCAATGCTTTCCGCTACCAACCATCCACCATGCTTTTGCATGCGCAGAGCAGGCGTGAGTTCAAAGTAGCTGACTTCTTCAGATGCCAGCAGGAAGCTGTACTTGCTCATAATCCAGGATTGCCAACGGCACGTTAAACGCTTTTAGACGTTCGCCTTTGGCGCGAACGTCTTCCGGCAGTTCAATAAGAAACGAATGTTGCTCGTTTGAGATTCTAATGGTGGTTTCTGCAAATGAAATAACGCATAAGATGCCGGCTTCTAGTGTTGGGCCGTCAACCGTTGCGTTAATTACATGCACCTCGCCGTTGTCGCTCTGCAGATAGTCAATGGGAGTGTCAGGCATTGAGATGGCGGTCTAACGCGTTCATTAAATCACGCTTGATTGCACTTGTCTCAAACAAATACTCAGAAGCAAGCTCATCGGTCCATGGGCGAGGCACGCGAGAATGTGGACCCTGCCCTTCATGGACAAACCACGCATATTCTTCGCCACTTGAATTCTTAGCGTCCCAGTGCCAATTCGCTTCGGCGCCTGTTGCGCCTCGCGTAAATTTATATGACTCCACTCCACTTTCATATAGCGCCTCAGTGTCCAAAATGTCACGAGGATTTCCTGCTATTTCGCCATTCTTTCTCAGAGTGGGTGGGCCGGGATAGCGATAGTCGTCTTCAAACTTTTCCCTCCAATGGCGCTCGTTAACATCCTCTCTCGTCCATTCTTCAAACGCAGCTAAAAGCGCCTGTTCAAGTTGCTTTGCTCCAATAATTCTTGCAGTGCCGGCCATGTCTATTCGTAAGCCACAGGCCTGTACTGAACAGCTATTTCAATGTCAGGAATAATGATGCGTGCATATTGATATTCCCTGTCACTCGATGGGAAACCACGCACTGTGCAGTCCGGGAAGTGCCTCATAATTCGCTCAACTGCCTCGTCTAAATCCTCTGCAGCAGGATCATATTGCGACAACACCACCTCCCAAGCTTGTCGCATCTCAACCATGCCCATCAAAGGGCGTGACGTGCGCGTCGGATATTGCCTAATTGAAGCCTCAAGGCCTCTAACCTTCCATCCCTTCGGCACACCACTGCGCCCATCCACCCACAATGCAGGCACTACAGAGCCATTGGGAAGCGTATAACTCCCGAGCAAGTCGGACAACAATTGCTCGACAGTGCTGCGGATTTCCAGGATGTTCATATCAATAAAATAGCCCCCTTTCGGGGGCTTGTGAGAACGTCTCTAGCTTGATGATCAAGCGTTAGGAGAGGTGGGCAGGATTGCGCCGGAGATGGTGCAACGACCAGTGCCATAAGTACCACGGCTCATCAGGTCGAAAGTGGTCTCAACGAGGTTATCAGCAGGATAGCTTTCGTTGTAGTTCATCACGGTTGCTGCAAAGCAGGTGAGGTCATAAGTTTGACCACCGAGGAACTTGAAGATTTCGACATACAGTTCAAAATCTTTTTCGGTGCGACCGCGCAGCACCAAATCCATAGCCTCGTCAAAAGCAGTCTCATCAATGGAGCTGCCATCGAGATCCTTCTGGAAATACGAAGTGATGGAAGCTTGGCAACGCTGGGTGACTTTCACGCTATCAGCGAAGCCGCCGCCACCAAGCAGGTAGTATTCTTGCTCACCATCGTTAAATGCGACGGAAGCATTGGTCACGCCACCCAGGAAATACATGTTGGAGGGAACTCCAGACACGGGACGGGTGAGGACGCCAGCGGAGGCGGGGGTAATATCAGGACGAGTGGCGCCGGAAAGAGCGCCCACATACACAATGGTGTCCTGGCTCTTAATGATCTGTGTGGGATGTTGAATGGCCATTGAAACAATGCGAAGGAGCGTGATTAACGATTAAGGACACTGCCTGCTCCCACAACTCTAAAGTAGCCGTGGATGGGAGTGCCCAGAAACTGACGGTAGTGGTCAGTCATCTCGGTCGTAGGGAGTAATTCAAAACGCCCCTCCTGATTTTCAATGGTGGCCGCAGCCACACTTCCAGGGGGCACTCCCGAAAACGCCAGTGGGCTAACAAGCCTGCCCTTCATATAGATGGCAGCTTCATCAGCCCCGAGTCGTTGATCGTATCGAGGATCCTTGCTCTGCTTCAAAGTGGCATAGTACGTTTCATCTCCAGTGATTTCAACGTAATTACCAGTGGCCGAGTCTGTCGCATATCCGCTCGCCACTGCAAACACCAGTGTGGCATTAGCTAGTGGCGGAGCAGGATTGGTCATTAGACAACGAAACCAAGCAGAGAGGATGATGCCGCATCAGTGAGACGTTTGAACTCTTGCCCATACAACGTGGCGTCGAGGCCTTTGCCATAAACCTTGCCGTCTGTTGCGCCAATCATGACGCCCATCTGTGCAAGCTGAATAGCAATGATGTGAGCGGCTAAAAAACGCACTGCTCGGTCAGTCTGATCACCAAAGATGTCTGACGAAACGTCTGCAGAGGCGCTCTCAATAGCGCCGTTCACAATTCCCGATGGATGAGGGCTGAACTCGGGGAAACGCTCTAGAAAACCAGCGTAAGTGACTGTCATGCTTTTCCTGTGCGAATGGCTTCAAGACGACGGTTAATCGCATTGCGGACCCTCACGCGACCTTCAATCTTCTTCCAATCTCCGAGTTTATCCTCGTCGTGGAGAAGTTCAATGGCCTGGATAGCCTGACTAAGCGGAAGCTGAGAAAGGTTTTCGGCGGACTTGGGAATAGTTTCCACTTCCACTCGCTCCTTCATCTCCTCAATGGCCCCAATGCGAAGAAGTCCCTGCACCGTAGGGTTCAGTTTTGCTTCTTCCCATTGCTCATCAGGAATTTCCTGATTAAGACCGGGCGCAAGGCTAATCATGCCTCGCTTAGTAATCACTCCGAAACTGGCCTCTCGCGGCGGGTTTTCAAGTTCAGGGCGGTAAGCAATCAACATTTGTTGAATTAACAAACTTGATAAGCTTAGCCGCCCATTCTTGACAAACTACCTAAGGGCTTCCTCAGGGAGCCTGAACGTAGATGACGCTCTTGGGATAGTACAGAGCGACGCCACCCACGCGAGCATGAGCCGGAACAATGAATTCCAGACCGCGCTGCTGAGGGGGGAACAGTTCAAGAGGCTGAGGAATGTGCAGTTGCACTTTGCCGGGATCACGCTTGTAGATGACCATCCGGTTTTTGCTGAGGCTGCTCTTGTCAGAATCGAGCTGGTTGATGGGCTCGACGTTGCGGATGAAGGGGTTGGTGCGCAGGAAGTACTCCAGCACAGTCACATCCGAAGAGTCAGAGTTACGAGTGGTCGAAACCACGTTGTAATCTTCCCAGGCCATCAGAATGGTGTCGGGCTGCTCCTTCATGTTGGAGCCATTGATGATGGCGGTAACGCCCTGGTTCATCAGTTCCAGCATGTCCTGAGCAGTGGTGCCAGTGGCGGTAGCGCCAGTGAACCACTTGTCAGCAGACACAACGTCCACAGTGGAGTTGTTAAAGAAGCCAGCCAGGCCAACAGAGGCCTCACCGAACAGAGCAACGCTCTCCACTTTCTCTTCGTAAGCGCGACGCACAGCGGCGGCACGGCGCTGCTCCAGGGCCAGATTGGCCATTTGAGCTGCACGCAGTTCCTGCACGGTGTAGCCGAAGGAGCCACCGAAGGAGCGGATGTTGATGCTCTTCTCGAC
>Ga0194023_1000079_pt1 | contig 14779 bp, 10 predicted proteins | sample IW6Sep16_MG_FD_140348 | JGI IMG/M metagenome (GOLD analysis project Ga0194023, IMG submission 140348) | Freshwater microbial communities from the Broadkill River, Lewes, Delaware, United States - IW6Sep16_MG | ecosystem: Environmental > Aquatic > Freshwater > River | place: USA: Delaware...
AGGAGCCGTGCGCAGTGGAACGAAGCACCGAAGCGAGAGCGTAGTGGCGCAAAGCCCGACCCCCTACCCCAAAATGGTAAAAACAGCTATGCTTTTTGCCGTTTTGGGGTGGGGGGTAACGCCCAAATATCTATTATTTTTATGCAAACTATTATCAAAAATTCCCTTATTGACATATCATGTTTTTTAGTCCTTATCATTTATGAGAAGTAAATCACAAGCCTTAATACAAGTAAGTACTTTAATTGCTATTATCGTGTTAATCAATGTGGTATCGTCAAAATTATATCAACGTTTTGACCTTACCAAAGAAAAGCGTTTTACTTTAACTAATGCTACACAAGCGTTATTAGAAGATTTAGACGATGTAGTGTATGTGCAAGTATATTTAGAAGGAGAGTTTCCAGCAGGTTTTAAGCGGTTGCGCAATGCCACACTCGAAATGCTTGATGAATTTAGAGCTTATTCGGGGAATATGTTGGAATACCAATTTATTGACCCTTTTGAAAATGCAGCTACGCCTAAAGAACGCCAAACAATAGCCCAAGAATTAATGGACAAAGGTTTAAGTCCAACGCGATTAATGGAAACGCAGGATGGATATTCGGAGAAAATTTTGTTTCCAGGTGCTATTATGCGTTATAAAGGACGCGAATTGCCCGTAATTTTATTGCAAGAACAGCTAAATAAAGGCCCGCAAGAAACACTCAATAATTCTATTGCTTTGTTGGAATATAACTTGGCAAATGGTATTCAAAAAATGCAGCGGACTAAAAAGCCGGCTATTGCGTTTATTGAGGGACAAGGCGAATTGCCTAAGGAAAATGTGCGCGATTTGGCAGCATATTTATCGCAATACTACTATTTAGAACGTATTAACCTCAATGAAAATTTATTTATTCCTGAACAGTTTTCGGTGGCTATAGTGGCTAAACCAACAACGGCTTTTAAGGAGACTAATAAGTTTAAGCTTGACCAATATATTATGAATGGTGGGCGGGTGTTGTGGCTGCTCGAAAATTTGCGCGCCGAACTTGATAGCTTGAATAATAAAGAAGGTTCATTTTTGGCACTTGATTATGGGTTAAATCTTGAAGACCAGTTATTTAAATATGGTGCTCGTGTTAATTTTGACATCGTGCGCGACTTGCAATCTACACAGGTGCCTTTTAGTGTGGGAAGTGATAAATATGGTAATAGTACTCAATTAGCTCCTTTTCGTTGGGATTATTTTCCAGTGATTACCAACGCAAACCCTGCACATCCAGTCACTAAAAGTCTCGATGCGGTGGTGTTGCGTTTTGCTGGTAGTATAGACACTATTCGCACTAAAAGTGCTAATATAAAAAAGACCATTTTGTTATCTACTTCTAAATATAGTAAAAAAGTACCTTCGCCTATTCGTATTAGCGCCGATGGCGTGCGTAGCAATCCCAATCCAGCCGATTATAGCCAAAGTAATATTCCCGTGGCAGTGGCTTTGGAGGGGGAATTTGTGTCGCCGTTTAAAAATCGTTTGGCGGGTGAAACACTCAAAATTATTGAGTCGTTGGAGGGCATATCGTTCAAAGAAAAGAGTAGCCCAACCAAAATGGTAATTATTGCGGATGGCGATATTGCAAAAAATGATTTTAACCCTGCTAGCGGAAAAAGTGCACCTTTGGGCTATTATAAATATACGCGTGAAACATTTGCCAACAAAGAGCTACTTATTAATGCTATTGAGTGGCTAGGCGATGAGTATGGCATTATCGCAGCGCGGTCAAAAGATGTAAAATTGCGTTTATTAGACGAGCAAAAAATTAAAGATGAGCAGGTACAATGGCAACTTATTAATCTTATTTTGCCGCTAGGACTTGTGCTAGTATTTGGCTCAATATATAATTACCATCGTAGACGTAAGTATGCACAATAGCATATGTCTATAACTGTTTATTATTTTTTTTATTTGGGCGTTACCCCCCACACCCATAACTATAAAAAATAAGCTTATTTTTTATAGTTATGGGTGTGGGGGGTCGGGCTTTGCGCCACTACGCTCTCGCTTCGGTGCTACGTTCCACTGCGCACGGCTCCTACCGTCGCCTGGCTCCAATCCCTAACGCGGTCGTCCTAACATCAATTTTTGTATCGTATAAAAATATAGCTATCACTTTTTTCAGTGTATGGTCAATACAAACCCATACATTTAACCATTTCAAATACCACCCGACTATTGTAGCCTTTACTTGCCATTAGACTAAACAGTAGGTATATCCTCAACTGTTTGTGTCTTTAATATTGTATATATCATGAATAAAAACAATACACTCTTGTATTTGGCTATATTAGCCTTATTAGCTTTAACAGCTTATTTTACCGTATTTTATCAATCAACGGGCAGTTCACTTGATGAAGTGAGCAGCGCTTTTGCAGTAGCTGATACTGCCGCCGTTACCAAAATTGACCTTATAAATAAACAAAAGCGACATGTCACGCTAGTGCGTCAGCCTAACGGCAAATGGCGTGTAAACACTTACTTTAATGCTCGCCCTGATGCTATTAATAACTTATTGCGCACAATGAAACAATTAAGTGTGCAAAGTCCTGTAGCTAAAGCTGCCGTGCAACAAGTGAATGAACGGTTTAAAGAACCACTAAAAACGGTAAAAATCTTCACAAATAATCCTGATGAGCCGTACAAAGTATATCATATAGGTGGTGTAACTCCTAATGGACAGGGTACTTATATGCAATTAGATGGTGCTAGCGAAGCTTATATTATGCATATTTATGGACATTTAGGTAGTTTAGTACCTCGTTATTTTACCTATGTAGAAGAATGGCGCGACCGCATCGTTTTTGATTACCAAAAATCGGATATTAAACAGGTGGCTATTAATTATACCCAAGAGACTGAAAAGTCATTTGTATTTGATGTGGTGGCAAAAGATTCGTTTGTGGTAAGTAATACCGCAGGCAAAGCGCCTCATAAACAACTAAATAAAGCTTTTATTGGCGATTATCTTAACGCCTTTGAAAAACTATATGCTGAAGCTTTTGAAAATACCTACCCCAAAATTGACTCCATAAAAGCGAGTACTCCATACTGTACAGTAGCTGTAACTAATCAGCAGAATGTTACAAAAAAAATACAGGTACATTATATGCCCGTATCGCAACGTACTAAAAAACAATTTGACAATACAGGAGAACCCATGAAACACGATAGTGACCGTTACTTTGCTTTCATTAATAAAGGCAACGATTTAATTATGATTCAAAACTATGTGTTCGGAAAAATTTTTGTAGGTTACGATAATTTTGCTTTGACAGCTAAAAAATAGCTTGGTGTACTTGGTGTGCTTGTATAAGTACACCTTATAGCATGCAAATTTCTTTTTTAATATGACAATACTGGTAACAGGAACAGCGGGGTTTATTGGTTTTCATGTGGCAAAAGCACTAGCCATACAAGGCCATCAAGTTGTTGGCATCGACAATTTAAATGGATATTATAATGTACAGCTTAAATTGGCTCGATTAAAGGCAAGCGGCATCGCCACAGAAATTATTGCGTATAATAAGTTGTTGGTGAGTACAACACATCCTAACTATCATTTTCTACAACTTGACATTACCGACAATATTGCTATACAGGCATTATTTAAACGCTACAAATTTGAAGTAGTTTGTCATTTGGCTGCACAAGCTGGTGTGCGTTACAGTTTGGAAAATCCGCGTGTATATGTAAATAGTAATGTGCTTGGTTTTGTCAATATTTTAGAAGCGTGTAGACAAGGGCAAGTACAGCACTTAGTATATGCAAGTAGTTCAAGTATTTACGGACAAAATACCGATGTTCCTTTTACCATTAATCACAATACCAATAGACCCATTAGTTTATATGCAGCCACCAAAAAAAGCAATGAATTAATGGCATATACCTATAGTCATATTTACAAGTTAAAAACAACTGGATTGCGTTTTTTTACGGTATATGGTCCTTGGGGGAGGCCAGATATGGCATACATGTTATTTGCTAATGCTATTATTAAACAACAGCCCATTAAAATATTTAATAAAGGAAAAATGTGGCGCGATTTTACCTTTATTGCAGACATTGTACAAGGCATTAACAAAGTTATTACCCAACAAAGCAATCATTCGCCTGACAACTTATACAAGTTGTACAATATTGGTAATAGTAGTCCTGTAAACTTATTGCGTTTTATTGAAATATTAGAAAATGCGTTGGGTATTACAGCTATAAAACACTTTTTGCCCTTGCAAGATGGCGACGTGACCACTACTTGGGCTGATGTAAGTACTTTAATACAAGATTTTGGTTATGCACCCACCACTTCTTTAGAAGAAGGTTTACAATTATTTGTAGATTGGTATAAAAAAGTATACCTCCCCACTTTTATTTGAGTTAACCTTAGCAAGTATATCCGTTAAACCATTGTTAATTATAGCAATCATATATCCCATAACCACAACAATTAACTACTAAATTACCAAACGATGATAAATAATTTGTCTAAATTAATCGTATTAGCTGTATTATTACTTGGTGTAATTAGTTTTAACGCTTGTACCGAACAAGTTATTAGTCCTAGCGGATGTTCGGTGAGTATTACGAGTTTTAGTATAAGCCCTAGTAGTGCCGATGTAGGTGGCTCTATTACTGGTAGCATTACTATTAACGAAAACATTGGCTTTGACGATTTTACTTTGCGCAGCCTAGCCAACCTGTATTTATCTACCGATAACAATTTTGATGGTAATGATATTAATTTAGGGGCTTTTGCCGATGCTCCTGTAAGTAATGGTAATAGTAGTACTGTTAACTACAACCAAATTGAAATTCCGTTTGATGTGGCAGCAGGAAATTATTTTATCATTGCTAACATTAGTGCACAGCCTTGCCCTAATGGTGGAAGCAGCAGTGCTACAACAAGAAGCGCTGCCATTACATTAAACTAAAAAAACACTTTTATGCATATGCATGCTATAGCTTAAAAAAAAATGTACTTTTAACACAACGATTATTAAACTTTAGCCTTTGGTCTATAGTCTAATAATCGTTGTTAGTTATTCTTACAAAATTTCATTAAGCTTTAGTTACATTTTTGCATTGTTAATTAAGAAAGGTGGAACTTTTAATCAAAAGTTCCACCTTTATTTATTTTAGCCTATATGTTTAAATGTTCGGTTATCAATAGTAATTTCTTTAGCCTTATGGTCAATGCCTATACCTATTTTGTGGGGGTTAGTATTCCCATCGCCTGTTATTTGGTATAGTTCTAAAATGAGGAGGTTTTCAATTTCGCGAACAATTTTGTATTTACCTTGCACATTAAAACTAGGCTCGGCCTGTATCCGAAAGGTATTTTTATCGAATGTGTAGCTAATTTCCCAAGGCATACCTTCAGGCGTTTTACCAGCCCTTTTCCATGTACCTACAATAAACGAAGTATAACGACGAAAATTTCGTTTATCTAAACCCACCAAATAATAGGTAAGTACTACAATAAAAAACAATACATTTAACAACACCAAAGTTGAAATTTCGGAGAAGCTCATGGATATGAAAGATTATTAACAATAAAAGACCTGAAAAGCAAACACCTAAAGTAGGCATTTAGTTTAGGACGACCGCGTTAGGGATTGGAGCCAAGCGACGCAAGGAGCTGTGCGCAGTGGAACGTAGCACCGAAGCGAGAGCGTAGTGGCGCAAAGCCCGACCCCCTACGACAAAAGCTAGCAAATATGAAAAATTTGCTAGCTTTTGTTGTAGGGGGGAACGCCCAAATAAAAAAGAAAAAAATAAGCTATATTATCAGTTAGTCATTACTTTTTATTTTTAGCCTTCTTTTTAGCCTTATATTCCTTTAACAATTCTTCGGCTGTTTTTTTAGGATGCGCTTCATAACGCGAACGTTCCATATACTGCTCCAAATCAATTTTTATCGGATTTTCTAAAAACCAATTGATAAACACCTCGTATTTCGCGCTATTTTTTTGCATCCATTGCATAAATTCGTTTGGATTAGCCTTGCTAAATAACCAAAAATTATACGATTCAAAAAAGGTTAACGCATACAAATCGCTTTGATACTTATAAAGTGGCGCTTCATAAGCCAAGGTAAAACCCTGTAACCAAGTTTCGAGAAAACTTTTTCGAGCCATAGCAATCGCCTTCATTTTATTGTTTTCGCCCGAAAGCATAGCCCCTCTATCAAGCGTAGTTAAATTATTTTCTTTGAGCATGGTAAACACGCGCATATTCGCATTATAAAACGGATTATCCAGTTCGCGGCTTAGTTTAATATCCCCTTCAACAAGCGATTTAGGGTCTTCCATCATGTCTAAATACAAGCGATATAACATCTCTGCAATTTCATCAGAACGCTCTGTACCCCGTTCGAGGTTCATAAAAATTTCGCCATAAATCAGCGCCCAAGTTTTTTCGTTACTATCGCCATATACTTTAGCTGCCACAAAATAGTTATCTGGCAATGTAGGTTCTGCGTTCATACCCTTTTCCCATAACAACAATGCTTTTTCGGGAGCCGAGCGCAACATTTCTATAATTCCCCAATCAAAATACAAATCGCCTTCATACGGAAACTTCTCAATACCCTCTTCCAATACCTCCAATGCCTTTTTGTACTTACCAGCAATATCGTAGCTGTTAGCCAATAGCCGATAAGTGTCAATATCTGCCTTTTCGGTGGCGCGTATTTCTTCTGCATACTTAATAGACTGTTCGTATTTTTCGAGCCTGTAATAAGCCATTGACAGCCCGAACTTGTAAGGCATATGAGCAGGGTCACTTTTCACAGCTTTATTGTAATACTTTACTGCTTCCTGAAAATTTCCTTCATCGGCAAATTGTTGAGCCGTTTTAGCAAGGCTTTCACCTTTTTTCGATTGAGCGTTGAGGGTATAACTAGCTAGTAACAATATAACTAGCAATAATACATTTATAATTTTTACCTTCATAATACCGTAAAATTAATAGCAATTTTTTAATAATAAATGGTGCCTAACAAAAGTGATAAAATATTAACAAAAAGTGCTAATAGCCGTACATGCTTATTGTTTGCTCTAAATGAGCAATAGCAAGTAACTGTTTTGTTATTAACTATATATAGGTAAGCAAAAAAAATAAACAGATTTTTTGCCGAAGTCACCAAAATGTAAGCAAAAAAATTTTATTTTGCCGACCAATAGCTAAAAACCTAGTAAGTGCGTAAACGTGTGGTAATTACTATACAAAAACAAAACAGGTAGGCTATTACAAAGCACAACATACTTTTTTTAGACTTGAAAAGTGGGTAAATGTTAAAATGTTTTTTGTAGTGATTACAAAGTTATGTACTACAAATACATAAATGGTACAAAGGCGACGTATACATAGCTTTGTGCTTCACTTTTTTTGCTCTAAAATAGTATATTTTTTAAAATACTAATAATTTGGGCGTTACCCCCTTGCCCTTTGGGACTGCGGGGGTCGGGCTTTGCGGGGCTCCGCGTTCGCTTCGGTGCTACGCTTCACTGCGCACAGCTCCTTGCGTCGCTCCCCTACAATCCCTAACGCGGGGCTACCGTTAACTTAGGGCAGGGCAGCTTCTTTTTTTACGTGATATGCCATTGTAGTTTAGTTAATTGTTAATGGCCTATGTAATATCTAAAAAAAAATACAAATAAATAACGCCAAACCGTGTAACGCAAATTTATTATATAGTCATAATAATGCTTGCACAGGTATTGTTTGGTTATTGTTTGTACATAATACATGCCAAAAACACCAATATATAATGTAAATGGCAATGTTTAGTTAATATTCAAACCTTAATGATTATGAGAAAAACACTACCTTTCCTTTTAACCCTAGTAGCAGTTATAACATTATTTGCCTGCAAACAAGCCCCAAAAGCCGACAAGGCAGAAGGCAGTGAGGCTCAAGCTGTAACACCAAGTAAAGCTAGCGCCAGTACTTTAGAGTTAGATACCGAAAAAAGTATGGTAACTTGGATAGGCACCAAACCTACGGGGCAGCACAATGGTACTATTGGTATTAAATCTGGTACAGTAGCCATTGACGGTGGTAAAATAGTTAGTGGTAACTTTACTATGGATATGAACAGCGTAAAAGCTGTAGACATGAGCCCCGAGTACAACGACAAACTGTCTAATCACCTTAAAGACAGCGACTTTTTCGAGGTAGCGAAATATCCAGAAGCCAAGTTTGAAATTACCAAGGTAGCCGATTATAGCCCTGCCAAAGGTGATTCGGCCATTTTGAAAGACGCAAGCCACATGGTATCTGGCAATTTAACCATAAAAGGACAAAGTAAAAACATTACATTTCCGGCTAAAATTCGTTTAAGCGGCAACAACCTAGCTGCTAAAGCTAATTTTAATATTGACCGTACACAATGGGGATTAGTATATGGTAATGACAAATCGCTTGGCGATAAGTTCATACGCCCCGAAGTAAATGTTGGCTTTACCATTATTAGCAAATCTGGCAGCTAATGGTTAATGTTTTGGCTACTGTATTAACTAGCATTCATTTTTTGTTTAGTGAATTTTGATACCTTGTTTAAGCTTTTAGGGTTAAACAGCTAGTCAAACGCAAGCGCGTTTAGAAACCTTAGTGGCACACCATGCCGCTAAGGTTTTTTTATATGTTGTTTTTATAAAACATTACCTACGGACGACCGCGTTAGGGATTGTAGCCAGGCGACGCAAGGAGCAGTGCGCAGTGGAGCGCAGCACCGAAGCGAGAGCGTAGTGGCGCAAAGCCCGACCCCCCTACCACAAAACCCTAAAAAATTGATTAATTTTTTAGGGTTTTGTGGTAGGGGGGGAACGCCCAAATTATTAATAAAAATATTAATACATATACTTTTTTGCGGGTAATAATTATCCCCTAGCCTTATCAAGTAAAATATTTAGCTGTATTACTTCTTTTTCCGACAAATTGCCCAACAAGGCTGAGAGTTCATCATCATATTTAAGAATACTAGTAATAAGATGCCGTCCTTCTTCTGTAATTATCACATCTACCAGTCGTCGGTCGCTATGACAAGTTTGCCTATGCACTAATCCCTTTTTCGACAAGCGTTCAACAATACGTGATGCATCACTCATTTTATCGAGCATACGTTCTCTAATAATACTAGTACTAATAGGCTTAGGATGCTGCCCATTTAAAATGCGCAATACATTAAATTGTTGCATAGTAATGCCGTGCGGTTTTAAATGCGCTTTAATCCGTTCTTTTAGCCAATTATACGTAAAAATGACATTAACAATACCTTTTTGCCATTCATTTATAAATTGTTTTTGTTTAATCTCTTTTTTCAGCTCCATACCCGTGCAGTAAAATCATTGTTAAAAAAGATGTTTTAGAGTAGTTAGGATTTACATGTTATTGCTAAAAATATGTAACAGGTACATTTACAAAAAAATACATTAAATAAATACCATTATTTATTATGAAATAAAAAAAGGTGGTAACCAAGGCTACCACCTTAAAACATATCCACTAAACCTAATTATGAAGCACTCAATACTATTTTATTGCAAGTTAATCTTTTTTTTGCAATTTTTCTAAATCTTCCTCGTATTCGTACTTTTCAGAACAAATTACGTTAACCCAATCTGGGCCAATATATGCGAAAATGCAAGTTGGACTATCTTCCGAAATTTCTACTTCAACAGGGTATTCTTTACCAAAATCATCAACAGCTATTAAAGCATACTTACCTTTCCACGGGTTATAATACGCATATAATTTTATAGATGAAGCTGAATCGTAGTGCAATTCGGTTCGTCCAGGGTTCAGATGCATTTGGTCTAACTTAAAGTTAACCACAGCAGTAGCATTTTCAACACCAGGCGGCTGCGGAAAATCGCTTATCGGAATGCCATAGTCAAAAACTTCTTCTTTTTGTTGATTCATTTTTTGCCCTTTTTTTTGAGCAAAAACATCAGTATCACCAATAATACCAACAAACATCAGAATGGTAAACAACTTAATAAAGTTCATATAGAATAAACGTTTAATTTTTGTACAACATTATAATAACCAACCCTATACAAAGCAATTAACCTTAAACGTTCTTTGTAGTACAATCTACGATAGTTCAAAGTTATAATGGTTTAATGCTTTTTGCAAATTTTTTAGCCTAGTATGTATGCCAAACGTCAAGATTTATTATAATATAAGCTAATAAATTTACTATATACATGAACGTTGCATTAAGTATTTTATTTTGTATACACCTGTATTCAGCAATTAAACAAGTGCAAAGTAAATTTAGTTTACGACTAACACCTGTTTTGTATAAGTTTTATTTGCTGTATTTATATTTACATAATAAATACCTGTTTGCTGTGGCAAATTAAACTGGTAAGTATTGCTTTGTACCTGTTCATACTGACGTTGTGTTATGCGTTGCCCCATAGCATTATAAATTTGTATACTTATATTTTGAGCTTGTGCAAAATTAACGCCAATTTGTATTTGTTCTTTAGTTGGATTAGGATATACTTCTATGATAGTGGTAGTTGTTTCTGGTGTTTCAATATTGGTAATATCTTGACACTCAATGCCTTCAAACAATTCACCTAAGGTATAACCTATAGTAAAATAATGATAAATATTATCCCCAAAATCGTGGTCAAATGTTTTTAGTACAGTACCTTCAAGCGTTTTTAAACGTGGCCAGTTGCTAGTGCCTGGTGCCGACCCCGCAGCCGAGTTAGCCCACCACCACAAACCATCATCACCTGTATCGGTAAATTCAAGTACATAGCAACCTTGCGCCAAATCCCACTCATGTTCATAAGTAGTATTATTACTAAAACCACTTTCAGCTACTACAATATCGCCAGCCGCATTTTTAATAGTATACGAATTTTGATAAGCTTGGTTATCTGTTCTGAACTGTAAAGTTAATCCATTTTCGTAACGAGGCGGCAATATGAAAGGTTGGCGAATAGTATTATTACTGTCGTTGGTATCGGTATGAAAATTCGGTTCACTTACCGTAGCATAAAAAACTGGATTTGTCGGGTCAAGATTTGACCAGTTAAATAAAGGAAGTTCCACATCTTCACTTTCACCAATTCCCAATTCCCCTTCCCATCTGTACCAACAAGGCAGTCCAGGTGCGAAAGGTGCAAATCCTTCTACACCAAATTCTATAGAACAACTAGTTAACGGAGTTGAACCCTGATTTTGTATAGTAATAACCGGATTACCACAAGTAGGATTAAAACGACTGTACTGAATATCGTTGCTAGGTGCTTTTACTTCTGCTATTGCCACATCATATTGTGCAGCAGGAGCTTCGTAACAAATAAGTTGAGTATGCAATACATAATTGCCATAAGGTCCCCAAGCTGCCGCCGCCTCAATACTATAGTCAAAGCTAGCTGGCAAACCAGGTGTTACATAAGGAGTTATTTCATGGTCAAAAGTGCTTACAATAGCCCCAGGACACCAGCCTGCTCTATCATAAACCCATGTTCCCCCTTGAGGATAAACAAAATTTGTAGCACATTCGTTCCAAAAAGTAGCATCAAAAGTGTGATTACCAGTACTATTTACGGTAATAGAATGCACTTTTTCACAAAACTCTGCACAATTTTCGGGCGAATCGCCAAAACCGTGGCCACTAGCACGATGTTTAATACGAAACATAGAAGCCTCTTGTGGCATAACCACAGCAATAGCTGACCCATTATCGTCACTTATTAATGACGAGTAAGACGGGTTGCCTGTCCATAAATTTTTAATACCAACCACTTTTCGCGCTGGCGTACCATGTATAAATACAAACTTTAAATCTAGTAGTTCTTGGTTATTTCCTGCCTGTATATCAATGGTACCTTGCAAAATAGGTGCATAATCAGTTACATCAAATACCCAACGCGTGCCTTCTGGGCCTAAATCAAGGTTAATACCATAAGGAGTAATAAAACGCCCTATTTCCCAAGTAACCCTATTACTGTAGTATTCATGGTCGTTGCGTACCAATGTATTTACAGGCTCAATATACACCGAATCTAACACGGCATTATCACTTACGTTAATAGTGTAGGTATAGGTATTAGCCGGCCAAGCATAAAATTGGTCGGTAGCTATAGTAGGATGGTTAGGCGCATCATCAGGAATAATATGACTAGGCGCATCATTCTCAAAAAGCGTAAACAACTGCACATCGTTTTCAATTTGGTAACTCACTGTTTGCGTAGCAATAGTACTATCGTATTCACTTTGGTCAAATACAATAACTGGACGCAAATTGGTGCCTATCATATCAAAATTCATTTGTTGGCCATTTACATGTCCCCACTGTGGGTAGCCTATCAGTTCACCATCATTAGCTAATGGCGAGCTATCACTAGCTATTAAACCATCAGTCTCGTTAAAAGCATAATATCCAATCAAATTCGCGTAGTTTGGATGATTTTCGTCTACACTTTTATACATCCATTCAGCAATAGTAGCCTCATCTAAGGCAGTATTCCAAATACGAAATTCTCGCATAAAACCATCATAATTATTATTACTAGCCGCAATACGATTTACTCCTGTACCAATTACAAAATCAGTAATACCTTCCATAGTGCGTGTTTTTCCACCACCATTAAACCATTGCACACCATTTTTGTAGATATACATATTCCCCGTAGTCGCATCCTTTGTAAACGCCCAATGCGTCCATCCACCTGCATAATCGTCAAAAGCGGCATCTTTTTCAATACGGTCATAACTTCCTGTACCACTATTACCACAATCCCAATACACCCGACCATTACTCCATGGCAAATGGGTATTTACCACACGATTACCATTAGCATCTCGTCCTTCAAAATTATAATTATTTTGCGGCTGGTGTTCAGGGTCGCCATAAGCCCAAAACGACACACTAATTTGGTCGCTTAAGCCACCAACGCCACCTTCAACAGGAATGCGCACATAATCGGCTCCCGAAAAGTTAAGATAGCCTTGTGTTGTAGCACTATGTACACCAGCATCAAAACCAGCTGTTTCTGTACGCACTGCTATCGCTTCACCTGTATCTGCCTGATTATTATGTGATACTTCAACCACTACATTTAACGAGCCATTCCAATTAAACGGCGTAGTAAACAACAATGGCATTAATCCAGTATTATCCACTGTAACATCTTGCTCAAACACATCAATCCAACCGCTAAAAGTCCCCTCAACACTCTCGTAATCATCAGATGTTAGCGCAGTTTTAGTAGTTTGTTTCATACGAATAGTTAGCGCTCGCATACTACCCGAACCCATATCTGTTACATCTAAGTGTACACCATTAATATTACCAGCCACAACCCCAGCCGCTGTCAGCTCTTCGGCAGTCCACAAATATTGTGTTCTTGTAGCCCGCTCATGATTAGCCAACGGATAATTATTTGAGGTAGTACTCGTAACATCTCCTACAGTAAACAGGTTTTCTGTAATCACATCATTTACCAGCACATAATTTTGCGATTGTGTGTAAGTAGTATAAGTAGGCGAAGTAGTGTAAGCTGCCTCATCAGGAGTAGTGTAATCTACGGTATAATTTACTTGAGTTCGGTAAGCCGAGTCCATTACCCCATCATAATTAGTTACATAAGTTTGTGTAGTATAATCCCACTCTCCACAATTAAAACCATCTTGTGCAGTAGCGGGGTCACATTTTAGTGTATGATACATTAATACTTTCTGATAACTTTGGCTACCATCAGGAAACTCAAAAGTACCCCTATAAGGCGCGTTCCACCCCGAAGGACTGGGGTCGTCAAAAGTGAAAGTTTGCACAATAGTAGTATCTTGTGCGCACACGGTAAATGCGGTAGCACACAATAACGCTACTAACAGGCAAAAGCGTACAGGTATTGCCATAATTACTATAATTTTAGACAAAAGAGATAGATGTTAATACATACAAATGTACAAACTATATGCGGTATCGTGGCTGTTTATTTCTTATTAAATATGTAAATAATGCCCACAAAACGAGTTAATGCAACTTAGTTGACTACAAAATACTGCTTGTGTATTTTGTTTTAATATTTTTTATTTGGGCGTTACCCCCGCTGCCCTAATGGCAAAAAATTAATCATTTTTTACCATTAGGGCAGCGGGGGTCGGGCTTTGCGGGGCTCCGCGTTCGCTACGGTGCTGCGCTCCACTGCGCACAGCTCCTTGCGTCGCTCCCCTCCAATCCCTAACGCGGTCGTTCTAACTAATGTTAATTACACCCATCAAATATTACGAATATGATATAGTCAAACTATAAAACAATTATTTTACTACTTATTAAGTATAATTTTTTTTTTGTCAGAAAGTTACAAACAAAACCAAGCAACAAATAAACATCAACATTTAAAAAAACAAGCAATAAGTTTTACAGTATTTTTAAAAGTAGCATAAAATGTGTATATTTGCGCTAAAGGACGTTTTTTATTTGTTAAAAACCTATAAAACAAACATTTAAATTTTAAAAAAGTATAGGGTTTTCAATCGAAAATTGTTGAGTAAAGATTTGTAACCTAAAAATACCTTCATATTTTTTTCGCAACTGCAATTAGATGAATCAATTATAGTAATTATGTGAAATGTTACACATAATGCCTGTACTATTAATATTTTAGCAATTATTATGTTGTTTAGGTAAAATTGTTGGCGGTACACCCGCGTTAGGGATTGGAGGGGAGCGACGCAAGGAGCTGTGCGCAGTGGAGCGCAGCACCG
>Ga0194023_1000080_pt1 | contig 14765 bp, 7 predicted proteins | sample IW6Sep16_MG_FD_140348 | JGI IMG/M metagenome (GOLD analysis project Ga0194023, IMG submission 140348) | Freshwater microbial communities from the Broadkill River, Lewes, Delaware, United States - IW6Sep16_MG | ecosystem: Environmental > Aquatic > Freshwater > River | place: USA: Delaware...
AAAACTGACACCAGGGCGGAGGAGACAGGGAATGTAGCACTAGAAGTACAAGTTGTGTATGGGGATACAGATAAGCGTATTGGATGTGCATTAAAAACATTCCCTGACTTTCTCTTCTACTGGATATACCCAACCAACGAACTTCTTTACTGGAATCCTGATGAGCTAGTTCCATACATTATGGACTGGCTAATAGAAAGTAAATACAGGATAGTAAATGCAGAAAATAAAAATTTTTTTTCACGCTCTTTGATAGTGCCTATAGAAGACTTACGAGCAACCGGGGTCATACACTCGATAAGCGTAAGTTATCATCTTTTAGAAAAAGTGGAGACAAGCTAGGTAAAGGAGGAAAACCTAGCCTATCTCCTCTATAATTATATAATGAGAGAAATCACAAAGTGTAAACTTTGTAACAAGGACTTTGAGTTAACGCAAAGTTACAAGATTTGTGTTAATCTTGGTTGTACAGAATACAATAAACGGATTAGGAGAAATAATGCCAGTAAGCAAAAAAGGTATGAAAAAAAGATACGGGGCGAAGAAGAAGAGTAAAAAATATTCTAAGCTCTAATGGGTAAAAAAATTAAAACAAGGAGAAATATTTTTAGTAGCCCACAGCTACTTAAAGAATGGTCAATGGACCTTGCCGAAGCATGCGGTAGTGTTCTTATACAAAAGAAACCTAATGTATCTAAAATAGATGCTTTAGTGGAAAAGTTTGTAATTGACTACAATGCTAATATGGAGTTATTAAGTGGCAAAGAAAAAAAAGAATAGTTTAGTTGGAAATATTAACAAAAGAAAAAAAGCTGGAACTTCTCGTTCCAAAAAAAATTCTACTATTTCTAAGAAGGCATATGCTGCTATGAAAAAAGGTTGGAAGTAATGGCAATTGAATATAGAGGTGAAAAGTTTTCAGGTTACAACAAACCAAAGCGTACTCCTAAACATCCTAGTAAATCTCACGCTGTATTAGCTAAAGAAGGAAGTAAAGTTAAATTAATTAGATTTGGTCAGCAAGGTGTTAGTGGTGCTGGTAAAAATCCTAGTTCTGCTAAAGAAAAAGCTAGGAGAAAATCGTTTAAAGCCAAGCATGCTAAAAATATTAAAAAAGGAAAAATGTCTGCAGCTTATTGGGCTGATAAAGTCAAATGGTAAAAAATATAATTTGTATTGCACCTGATTGCGATGCACAACTTCCTGAAGGTAAAACAAAATATTGTAGTGATACCTGCTATAAAAGAATATCTCAGAGAATACATAGAGCTAAGAAAAAAGGTGAGACATACGAATTACCTGTCAAAGAAATAAATCAACCTAAGTCTGCAACTGTTAGGCGTGGTTCTTTGTATGACAAGTTTAGAAACCAAGGCTATGCATCAGAACTAATTAGAGATGTAATTACAAGACAAGAAGTAGCAGATGCACTAGGTTGTACTGCAGGTCATGTAGCTAGAATGTTAGCTGCATATAGAGAAGATTTAGAAAAAGACATACAAGCAGAAAACTGGGAAGTATCTGATGATGCTAAACAATCACTAGAAGATTTTAAAAACTTTAGAGATAGATACTTTCTTACAGAACAAGGTGTACCTTTTGAAACAGCAAAATTTCACAATAACTGGATAAAATCAATTAACAAAGCTTTACTTAATGGTGGACAACAAATGATACTTAGTCCGCCTAGACACGGCAAAACAGAATTGTTAATACATTTTGTTATATGGCTTATATGCAGAAACCCTAACATTAGAGTTATGTGGGTAGGTGGTAACGAAGATATTGCTATGAACTCTGTTATGTCTGTTATGGATACATTAGACAGTAACGAAAAACTTAAAGAAGATTTTTGTGGACCTGGTGGTTCTTTTAAACCTGCAACTAGAGCAGGTAAGATGTGGTCAAGAAATGGCTTTACAGTATCTACAAGAACAGTATCAGGTATAAAGTCTCCAACAATGATAGGTATAGGTAGGGGAGGTAAAATCTTATCTCGTGACTGCGACATAATTATTGCAGATGATATTGAAGACCACAGCTCTACTATGCAACCTGCATCAAGGAACAATACAAAGAACTGGTGGACTACAACATTAGGCAGTCGTAAAGAGGAACATACAGCTATGGTGCTTATAGGTTCAAGACAACACCCTGATGATTTATATTCTGCATTGTTAGAAAACGAAGCATGGGAGACAATAGTAGAAGAAGCACACGATTCTATGTGTATGAAACCTGAACTAGAAGAAGATGACCATACTGATTGTATGTTGTGGGAAGGCAAAAGAACTTTTAAATGGCTAATGAATAGAAAAAGAGATTCTATGACTACTGGTGGTCTTAAGAACTTTGAGATGGTGTATCTTAACAAAGCAATGAGTGAAGCAGCTAGATTGTTTAATCCTGAACAAATTGCTAAATGTTACGATATAAATATGCCATTAGGCACAATTCCTAGTGGTTCTTACTTAGTTGCTGGTTTAGACCCTGCTGCAACAGGATATCAAGCAGGTTTCTTGTGGGCAGTAGAAACAACAAGTAGTGATATAAAACTTACAATGGTTGATTTAGACAACCACTTAGGTGGTGGACTAGATGAAGCATTTGAGTTAATTAAGAAGTGGTGGGATATGTATGGTTGTTACCACTGGGTAATTGAAGAGAATGGTTTTCAGAAAGCTATTAGACAAGACAAGACAATCAAACAGTTTTGTAATGTGCAAGGTATAAAGCTAGAAGGACACGAAACCCATAAAAACAAATGGGATGATAGATTTGGTGTTACTTCTCTTGCACCTATGTTTAATGACCAAATGATTACATTGCCATACTTAGATGCTGAAGCACAACAAAAGACAACACAATACACTAAACAGCTAACATACTTCGCTTCGAAAGGAAGTGGCGGCAAAGGATACAAAAGTGACATTGTGATGGCAAGTTGGTTTCCTATGAAAGTAGTTAGAACCTTGACAAAATTAACTTATGCTGATATGGGAATTGAGTACACTCCTAGCTTTGATGGTTATAATAGTGTACAATGGAACGAAACACCTTGGAGTTAAATGAAACCGCAAGAAATTATTGAACGAGCATCGTATCTTAAAAGAATGCATGATGATGCACTTATAGACAGAAGTAGATTTAGAGCAATTTTAAATGGTGGAGAAGATGGTATACGACAATTACTTGGTCCAGGACTAGATAATAACGAATCACATACTATACCTGCACCTAACTTGCTTTTATCTGCATTAGATAGATTGTCACAAAAAATAGGTAAAGTACCTAGTCTTGATGTTCATATAACAAATGCAAGGGATAGTCAAAGAAATAAAACTAAAAAAGACAAACTAGAAAGAATTATTACTGCATACGATAAGATGCAACAATTAGAATTACAATTACCACAAGTAGCTAGATGGTTACCGGGTTATGGTTTTGTAGTATGGGTTATTACTTCTAAGCCTGATGCAAATGGAAATATGTATCCTTGTGCTGAATTAAGAAATCCATATGATTGTTTCCCTGGATATATGGGAAATATGCAAAGCCCTAGTGAATTAGCAATAATACAAAAAGTTCCTATAAGAAAACTTATAGATATGTATCCTGAGCTAAAAGCATACTTTGAAAACAAAGATTCAGAAGATACATCATATGACTCTTACAACCTTAGATATACCGATGATGGTAGCTGGGAGAACTCTGATGAAAACGGAGATGTAATTTTAGAGTATATGAACGAAGAAGGAACTTATGTTGTACATGTTGCTTCTAAAAAAATAGTAGATTTTGTTCCTAATCCACTTAAATCAGGTCCAGCATTTGTTATAGCTAAAAGATTTAGCTTTGACAGATTACAAGGACAGTTTGACCAAGTTGTAGGTTTAATGGCTGCTATGGCAAAAATAAACATATTGTCAGTTATTGCTATGGAAGATGCTGTATTTACAGAAACAAACATAGTAGGAGAAATAGAATCAGGTCAATATAGAAAAGGTAGAAATGCTATAAACTATTTGACACCAGGTTCACAAGTAGTCAAGCCTACAACAAACTTACCATATCAGTTGTTTGAAGCTGTAGGTAGATTAGAAAGACAATTAAGAGTAGTTGCAGGATATCCTGTACAGGATGATGCTATATCTCCTAACTCTTTTGTAACTGGTAGAGGATTAGAAGAATTAGAGTCAGGTGTTGGTGCAATGGTAAATGAATACCATACTGTGCTTGAGTATGCTTTACAAGAGATAGATGCTAAAAGATTAGAACTTGATGAGGTATTGTTTGCTAATAAGAGAAAACCTATATCAGGTACATACAAAGGTGCATCCTTTTCTGAAAGCTATACACCTTCATCAGACATAGATAAGAATTATGTAACTAAAAGAAAATATGGTGCTATGGCTTCTTTCGATGCACCTAATAAAATTATTACTGGTTTACAACTTTTACAAGCGGGTATCATAGATAGAGAGACTATGCAACAAGAAATGGATGGTTTAGAAAATCTTACTCAGATTAATGAAAGAATTACTAAACAAAGAACCGAGGAAATATTATACCAGATGTTGTTACAAAATTCTCAACAGGGTGACAAATCTGCAATGATGGCAGTAGTAGAAATATATAACAATCCAAAACAAATGGGAAATATATTGGAAAAATACTTTACTGCACAAGGTGAAGAGCCAAGTCCTGAAGAACAAGCATTGATGCAAATGTCACAACAAGGACAAGCTCCTACTCCACAAGGTCCACCTAACTTAGCAGCATTACTAGGAGGTGCAAGTGCCTGATATTAATCAAGAGTTTGCAAAAATTATTGCACAAAATTACACAGCAGAAGAACAACCTATGTGGGAAGCATCATCAGAAATGCTTGCTAATAAGCGTCAGTTTGATATTGGAAAAGTAATTGACATTATGACTATTGCATACATACCTATGGTAGGAAGAATAGACATACTTATTGTTCCTGATGATTTCGATTATGGAGAAGATTATGGCACGACAAGCTAAAAGAAGATATATTTCAGAGTCTTATGGTGACAGTCAAGAGTTATCAGAACAACAAAATGCTGCTGAAATGTTTGCACAAGAAGAACAAAGGTTAGCACCACAACCTGTAGCACCGCCTAGAGTAGATGCTTTACCTTTGAATAGACCAACAGAAAGACCATTTGAATCTGTTACAGCTAATAACTTAAATCAATTTGGTACTGGGTTACAAATGGATAGAAACTTTCTACTAAGTCAAATGTATGCAGTTCTACCTAGCTCAGACATATTAGCTTTAATGGATGATGGAGTTAGTTAATGGCATGGGAGTGGGGTTTTACATCACCATATCAAGATGCTCTTGATACGGAATTTGTCAGACAAAGAAAACAACAAGCACAAGAATTAAGAAATTACTTTGCTAATAATGAAATAGCACAAAATCTAGTAGGTATTGCTAATGAATATGGCTTCTTACCTACTGATGTTCAAGTAGCAGGTGCTATGGTTGGTCTTACTAAAGACAGTCCTGAGTTTACATCTATTGTTAATTCTTATTTAGACAAAGAAAGAAGTTGGTGGGAAAGCATTAAAGCATCAGGTAGAGGTGCAATTAGAGGTGCATTTGTTGGTATGGAATCTGCTAGCCAGTTTGTAAAACGATTTGGTACAGCAGGTATGAGATATTACTCAAAGAAACAACAAAACCCATTGTTATTTTTTTCAGGCATAGGTACTGCACTAGCAGTAATTAATCCTGATTACCATACAGAATTAAAAAATGTTATGGAAGAAACAGGACCTACACTTGCGGGTAGAGCATTTGAAGAGATTAGAAAAGGTAATAAAGTTAATTTAGGTGAAGGTTACTTTGGAAATTCTACAATAGCAGAAGATACAGATGTATATAAAGAATTAGTTGGTAGAGGTGCTAATCCTGATGAAGTTAGAGAAGCTTTACAAGAACAATTAGGTAAGCCATTATCACAACCAACAATACAAGATAGAGAAGCTGCTGCACTTAGTTATCAAGGTAGAAAAGGCACAGTTAAGTTATCTCCTGGTCGTGTAGCTGCAGTAGAAATATTTGAACCTGGAAGTAGAGCATTTAAATTTATGTCAGGTGTTATTGATGGTGCATATACTATATTTACAGACCCTACAACATATCTTGGTTTAGGTTTGTCTAGAGCTGGTAAAGCTGCTAGGACATTTACACCTAACAATAAACCTGGTCTTATAAACAGAGCTGTTAGAGCTACAGTTAACCAACCTGCTGCTAGAGAATTTTATCAATCACAAGTAGGTATTGATATTGCAGAAATGTTTTCTAAAGCAAACACATATGACCAAATAGATGTTCTTACTAAAGGTCAGCTAAGAAATTTACCTGATGGTGCAAGTATTGGTAAAAGACTTAGAGATACTGACAATGTATCAGAGATACAAGAAATACTTATAAACACAACTAAAGATAACTTAAGATTTCAAAATAGATTAGATGCAAACTCTTTAGTGTTTAAAGGTAAAGTATCTAGAGCTGCTGCTAAAGCATACTATGGTGGTGAATTTGCTGCTGGTGGTTTTAAGACAGCAATGAAACTAAACAATGCAGATAGCAAATGGGGTAGGTTATTTCAACAATTCCCTGCACCAAAACTAAATGCTAATGATTTAAATACAACTTTTTTTGAATTAAAAGACTGGATGCGTTTTGCAAAAGTAGATGATGAGGTTGCATTTAAAGCATTAGATAGAATAGCAGATGCTATTGATGATGATGATTTATTAAAAATGGCAGATATGCCTTTAGACCCTACACAACAGTTTGACCCAAGACCTGCAAACCTAGCTAAGTTAACATTAGTATTAGATGTTCTTGGTGGTGATGATGGTGTGTTTACACACATAGCAACAAAGTTTGATGCTTTAGATTTACCACCTGAACTTAGTAAAGGTATTAGAAAGTTTATGGGTGCTGTTGATGAAACTAGAAAATACTTTAGAACTAATTTATCAGAAGAGTTTTGGCAAGGACAAAAGCTTGACATTATAGATAGTCAAGGTAATGCAATACTGTCACAACAGTTTGAATTAGAAAAAGCATTAGAGATTATAGAGAGAGTAGCTGAGAGAGCTGGTGTTAAAAAAGTAGAAGTAGGTGGTAGAAGAAGATTAATCAGAGATGCTAGGACAAACTTAGAAAAGTTTATAGATGATGCACCTGGCACAGGAACTATTATTAAAGGTGGTGCAAGAACTGCAGATGATGGATTTGAAGTATCTACTGCAGGTGATGATTTTGGTAAACAGTTCTCAGCACTTAATGCTAAGTTTGCAGATGGAGATACTGTAGAACTTAAGTGGGCTAAAGCTAAAGGTTACTCAACTATTAAGGCTGCAAAAAACCAACCTATGGTAGATGCTCAAGGTAGACCTATAGAAAATTTTGAACAATATTACGAAGAGTATTTAAAAATATGGAATGCATGGGCTGATGAAAACCCTGACCTTATACAAGAGTTAGCTGTCAAAGCTCAAGGTAAAACATTAACAGATAAGTTTGCTAAAACAGATAACAATCAAGCTAGAGCATTAGCTGAAATTATAAATAAACGATTTGGTAAAGGAAACATTAATGACATAAGAGCAGAAGGTAATCCTATACCTATGAACTTTAAAGTACCTAAAAGAGGTACACCATTTGCTAATAAAGACACAAACACTATGGAACTTATACTCCAAGGTAAGAGAACTTCTACTACAAGAACTCTTGCTGGCTATGGACAAAACGCTCCTGAAGTAGGACAGATAAGATTATTTACAGACAAGAGTGGTAGAAAAGCTATGGTAAGAATTACCAAAGTAGAACTTGTAGATAAAGATTTATTTATTAATCCCGATAAAGAAGCTTTAGCTAGAGAGATTGCAAAGAAAGAAGGATATACCTTTGAGTATTATAAAGAAAGAGTTGCTAATAAAGTTGCTAAAGATAATTATGTTCGTGTTGAATATGAACTTGCAGGTCCAAACAATGTTATTAATGACTTAAAAGATGTAGCAAGTATGAATGCACTTAAAGATGATTTCTTAGAACAAGTAATGCCTGAAGCTACTATTGACAGACTTGACCCTGAGATGGAAGTCTTAGTAAAAGAACTTAACAGTGGTGGTCAAGAAGGTATAGACTTTTTAGGGTTACAAGTAGCAGATGAATTAGGAATACCTACTGGTGGTGTTGGTATGCCTGGTCTTACACAAAAAACTTTAAAAGATGGTAGATACGATGGCAACGCAGGACAACTTCTTAAATACAATGTTCAAGATTCTATTGACTTAGCTATAGAAGAAACAAAAAATCAATTAGCTAAATTATCAGAAAAGATATTAAAGAATGCATCAGGTGGTAGATATTTAGATTCCCCTAACATGGAAAAATATTTAAATACATCTGAGATAAAAAGATTTCAACAATTAACTAGAGATAGAGAAAAGTTAAGAGCTGAAGGTAAAGAGTTAAACAATACAGATTTAAATGATTTAAAAGCGTTAGATATTAAAAGGCGTGGTGGTTTAAAGAACTTTAAAAAAGGTGAAGATGCACAGAAAGCTATTAATGATTACCTTACTACTGTCAAAGTCAAAGGTGGTACAGATTCTGTATTAGAAAGAACTTACAAATTAGAAGAATCAATATTGGCTTTACAAAATAAAATTAAACAAGCTAAAGAAAACTTATTAAAGAAGGGTGTGTTACCTGACAACCCTACAGATGAAGATATACAAAAAGTTTTAAAAAGTGCAGAGATTGCAGATACAGCATTACAAAAATTAAATGTAAAGCTAGAAGGTAAAAACTTTAGAGGACAAACTCAAGAAGGTAAGCGTATTAGGGAAAGGTCAGTACCAACTAAAGACCTTGAAGGATTATTAGACCCTGACAAAACAATACAAGAATCTATTGATGAATTACAGTTTACAAGAAAAGCTTTAGACTTTTTAACTAACAAATCAATTGTTTATAGAATAAAAGGTAAAGAAGATTTAGTAATTGTAAGATATACAAAAAACCAAACTGATAATGGCGTATCTCCTGAACTAAACACACCAAAAAATTTAAGAGACTTTTTGAAAAAAGAGTATGATTACACTACTCCAAAAACACTTACTGAAGAAGCTAAAAAACAACAAGGTAAAGTAACTGACCCTAAAAAACAAATACCATCAGAGAGAGCATTTGAATTTGAAAAATTAGAAATAGAAAGAGTTATTGATTATGATGATTTTAATATTCAAGGGTATAAAGATTATGTAAATGAAGGTGGAGAACTAATAGCTAACTTACAAATTAAATTAAATAAAACTAGAGAACAGTGGAATAAATTAGAAGCTATTAAAGGTTATCAAGGTAGAGATGCAGATAGGTATTTAGAATTAACAGAAGCTTTAAAAGAGTTAGAGCTTGGTGACTTAGGTGGTATAAAACCAAAGCCAAGTCATTACAGGATGAGAACTATGGCTAATGTAGATAACACAGATGTAACCATAGTTGCATTTAGTAAAAATAATATTTTAAAAGATACAGGAACAGCTAAAACAATATTTTATGCATCAAGAGGTAAATGGCTAGGTGATGAGTGGAAGAAGTTAATACAAGACAATATAGACAAATATGATACTGGTGTGTTTGCTAGAAGTAATAACAAACCTCTTATCCTTATTAACTTAGATAATCCACAGCTAACAGATGACTTTATTTTAGAAGCACAGAACTTTCTAAAAGGTAAGAAGGTTAATATTGCAGGACCAAGCTCTTATCAAAATAAAGAAGTATTAGAACAAGTATTAAGACCATTATTTCTTAGAAGTAAAACACCTTTAAAGAAAACTAAAAAAGGTGCAAAGATGATTGACAATGCAAGAGTTACACCACAACAGATATTGAGTTTCTTTGAAGATAAAGTACAGAACTATGAAACTATGGAAAGAATTAGCTCTGAGCTGTTCAAGGAAGCTCAGATAGAGGACATAGCTAAGATTAAGGGAAGACCTACCGCACAGCTAATTGCAGAGTATCTAGGTACAGATGCTATACCAATGCCTGATGCAAGGTTGTTCTTGAGAGTATATTCTCCTGCTAGAGAGTTTTGGATGAGGGCTTCAGGTAAAGGTAAATTAATACCTAAGAGAATTGCAGGACTACAAGGTGATGAAATTATTGCATCAGAGTTTGAAAGAGAACTAGCTAAACCTGTTGCTAGATTATATGAACTAACAACTAAAGACCAAAAGAGTACAGCAGAAACTGCAGAACTTATGGTTAGAAATGCTAGAAGAAGATTTAAATTAACTAAGAACGAAGAAGATAAAGTTGTTAGAGAACTTACTGCAGGTTATTTAAGTACTCTTGGTGACTACTACATGAACAAAGCTTGGAAGCCAGCAATACTTCTTAGAGCTGCTTGGACATCTAGGGTTGTAGGTGAAGAACAGATTCGTATGTGGCAAGATAACCTTGACAATGTATTTAGTCATCCACTATCTGCGTTTGCTTGGATTATGGGTAAGGATAAAAGAAGACTTGCACATAAGTTTAGAGGACATGATGAAGATGATTTTGCAGAGAGATTAATTGCAAAAGGTGTGTATGACATTAAAGGTGACACTATAGGGGATAGTATTGCACATGGTGCTGCTATGACTAAGACACATGGTGGTGTGTTAGACCCAACTGTATTAACAAGAAAAGGTTCATTCTTAGAAGTAAATAAAACAGATGATGCTTTCTTTGGTGGTGGTGCAGCAGAGATTATACAGTTAGGTGATGACCCTATAGCTGCAGAGATAGCATTTAGACTTACAGGATTTAACGGAACATTTAGAGGTGAGTTAATCTCTATGAAGAGATTTACACCTGGCATTGTGAAAAACAATCCTAATAAAATCTTTGTCTTTGGTGATAACTTGGCTAGAACAGGTAAAGCAGGTCAAGCTATAATAAGAGATGAGCCTAATGTTATAGGTGTTCCTACAAAGATATCTCCTAGAAAGTTTTTTAGTGATGATAACTTTGATGAAGCAGTAGAAGCAATAGATGCAGCATTCCTAGAAATAGATGAAGCAAGAGGTCTTGGTAAAGTAGTTGTATTACCTGAAGATGGTTTAGGTACAGGTCTTGCACAGCTAGAAGAAAAAGCTCCAAGAATAAATAACTACTTACAAAGAAAACTTAAAGCATTAAAAGAAGAACAAACTGAAGCTGTATTAGAAGAAACAGTATCTGCAGAAGATGCTATACAAAGTATTAAAGATGATTTTTGGGAGGGCGACCTAAGAGGTTGGAGAGAGTCTGTAACTTATGGTGCTGATGAAGTAGGTAAATATCAAAAGGTAAGAATGCTTACAGATAGAAAAGCTGCTGATGCATATATTGATAGCGTTGTTTCTAGAATACATTACAAGACTGGTGGACACTTTGATACCTATGAAGTATTTCCTGATGGAACAGAAACATTATTACATAAATCTAATGGTGACTTTAAAGCTATATCAAGAAAGTCTCCTACAAGTCTTATTGAACACAGAATAACAAAACCTGGTGATGAAGAATTAATTAGACATATTGCATTTGGTAAACAAATACAATCAACTAGAGACTTAATACCTAGAGGTAAGCCAGGTAAATTAAAACTAGGTGTTGATGCTGATGGTAACCCTATTGAAATAACTTGGGGTAGAAACCAAACATTAGATGACCATAGAACTTATAAAGGTTATTTAAGAAAAATAGATGAGCAAAGAAAAATATTTGATGAAGCTCATGTAATGAAGAAGTCTACCTACGATATGAATGCAGAAACAGTTAGTAAGTATGACCAAATCATAGAGAATATGTTTACTACTTTTATGGCTGTACCTACTAACAGATTATCTAGGTCATCTGCATTTAGACAGTATTACTGGAGATTCATAGAAGAAAATGGTGCATATTATAATGATGAATTAAAAAATCAAATTATAGGAATAGCAAAAGAACCTACATCTAAGTGGGTAAAGAACTCTGCAGGTACAGCAAAGATACTTAAGGGAACTAAACAAATAGCAGATGCTGATTCTATATTAGGAATAGAAAACTTAAATGAGTTAGATGAAGCAGCTAAAGCTTATGCATTACACGAAACTAAAAGACTTCTATACGATTTAAATAAACGACATGTAGTCTCAGATATGTTAAGACTTGCATTCCCATTCGCAGAAGTTTATCAAGAGATTATAGGTACTTGGTCAAGATTAATTAACCAACAGAAAGCATTGTCTGCTCGAAAGATACAGCGTGTAGTTCAAGGTGCTAGAGGTACAGGTGAAGAAGGAGAAGAAGGTTTCTTTCATACTGATGAGATGTCAGGAGAAGAAATGTTTTTCTTTCCTGGTACTGAGTTACTAACTAGCTGGATGTTTGGAGAAGATGAAGATAGATTATTAACTAATCCTGTAACAGGAGACCCAATGGAAGCACCTGATGTAAGAGTTAAACTAGAAGGTTACTCATCATCACTTAACATGGTTGCAGGTAATCCTGTTCCTGGTTTAGGTCCTTTGGTTGCAATACCAGCAGCTAAGTTACTTCCTGATACAGAAATCATTGACAAGTTATTCTTTCCATATGGTAGAGAAGAAGGTTCTGCACTAAGTCCATATACATTCTTAGAGCAAACAATACCTTCTTGGTTAAAGAAAGTATTAAGTATAGGCAACATTAGTTCTCCTGAAATAAAGAGAACATACGCTAATACATACAAAGATGTTCTTAGAATGCTAGTTACTACTGGTTTGTTTGATGATTCTACTAAAGCTAAACAACAAGATGCTATGAGAAAAGCTGAAGAGATAGCTACAAAGATGACTTGGATTAGAGCTGCTGTTCAGTTCGCAGCACCTACAGGTGCAGTAGTTAGGTATGAAATAGAAACTACTCCTGGTGGTGCATTGTATTTAGACCCAGCAGAGTTTAGTGAAAGTGACCCTGATGGTTATTACTTTGGTATGTCTGTATTTGCAGATGCATATTATAGAATATTATCTAAATACAAAGGTGACCAGTTAGCTGCAACAACAGAGTTTGTTAATCAGTTTGGTATTGACCCTACAGCATTGCTTACATCTAAATCAAAAGAAGTTCAGAAGCGTTCTTATACAGAAGTTGGTGGTAGGTTTACAAGACAGAACCAAGAAGTATTAGATAGATACCCTAACATTGGATACTATATATTCCCTGATAACCCATTAGATGAGTTTGATTTTAATTCTTGGGCAGATTCTTTTGCAGAAAGAGATAGAATAGAACTATCAGAAGATGAGTATGTAGCTGCAATTAGAAATGCACAAGGTAGATTAGCTTATGAATATCAGAGAAGATTATTGTTTGATACACCTGCATATGCAAATGTTCCTAGTCAAAACAAGTTTGAAATGCTAACTGCTATAAGACAAGCATTGATACAAGAGTATCCTGGTTATGGTGTAACCTCTACAGTCCCTACATCAATGGATGTTGCTTCAAAGATAAGAGAGTTTGAAGATATGATTGCACAAGATGGTAATACTAAAGTTAAATTACCTGATGGTAGAAGTGTTGAACTAGCTAAACTACCTGCAGTAGAAGGTGCATTAGTTTATATGCAGGAAAGAAACAGGCTTTTGTCAGAAGCTAGACTTGTTCTTGGAAGTAATGTATCATTACAGAGAGAACAACTGAGTGGAGCAAGAGCTAGATTAAGGCAACTATCACAAGAGTTATTTGCCCAGTATCCTGACTTTTACTATGTGTATCTAGATTTGTTTAAGTATGAAGTTGAAGAAGAGTTTACAGATACGACATTATACGGAGGTAACTCTTAATGGATAGAGAACAAAAAAGATATCAAGAGATTGGTTTTACTGTTAGAACCATAATGGATGCAGTTAAAAATGGTTTTATTGCATTTGATAAAAAAATAATAGAAGGTTTTTTCCCATCACCTCCACCTGATGAAATAGTAGAAAGTATATTAAATTTAATTGAAAAAGGTTCGGAAACAAAAGCTATACAAGCTATAGGTAACTTTATAGTTCCTGATAATGCAACAAGAGAACGAAGAAAGAAAATAACTTCTGCATTTGTTTCAGGTTTAACTGGACAAGACCCTGATGCAATTACTGTTGATTTAGACCAACAAGATATGTTGAAAGAAGCTGATGCTGCTTATGCAGAAGGATTAGGTTTAAATGAAAGACAATACACTCCTTTTCCTGAAAGACCTGTAGTTACAGAAGAAGGGCTAGCAGATGCAGCTTGGACTAAATATAAAGAAACAGGAGATACAGAAGCATTAATAGATGCATTAGCAAGAGTTGAGTTAAAAGAATTTGAATACGATGGTGTTCCTACTTTTGCTGCAAGATATACATCAGGACAATTACAGTTCTACGGATTACAAGATGATTTACAATTAGCTAACTTTAGAGAAGCTGCAGGTAACAGAAACCTTACACCAGTATTTAACTTTGGTATAGCATCTACATTCTTAGCAGGTATGGACGCAGGTAGAATAGCCAATGTTCAGGACAAACTTATGAGAGCTGGTTTCTTACAGCCAGGTTCATATGTTCCTGGTGTTGTTGGTGCAGTAGGTGTAGGAAATGAAGATAATACTATAGAAGCATTAGAAGCATCTTTTAGTTACTTCAATACAAAGCCTGAGTATGCACTAGATGTAAAT
>Ga0194023_1000087_pt1 | contig 14044 bp, 4 predicted proteins | sample IW6Sep16_MG_FD_140348 | JGI IMG/M metagenome (GOLD analysis project Ga0194023, IMG submission 140348) | Freshwater microbial communities from the Broadkill River, Lewes, Delaware, United States - IW6Sep16_MG | ecosystem: Environmental > Aquatic > Freshwater > River | place: USA: Delaware...
AACTAAGCGCAGCAGGCACAGCCCCCCAATTAAACACTACACTCGTAGTAGTACTTATTCCGCAACTAAGCACAGGAGCCGCCATAGTACCCATTACCTCCACACTAGCAATAGATTCACAATCATTAGCATCAACAATAGTGACCGTATATACACCAGCCTCCAAACCACTAGCCGTAGATTCGGTTTGTATAGGAGTTGTATCCCATATATAAGAAAAAGGTGCCGTACCCCCCAGTACACTAATAGCAGCCGTACCATTAGCCAAGCCACAAACCGTAGGCGTAGCACTAGTAGAAATAAGCGGAGCATTAGTACTATTAACCGTTACTGTTTCAATCAATACACACGCATTATCATCCGTAATAGTAACCTCGTACACCCCAACCGACAAATCAGTAGCCACTTGTGTATTTTGAGGCGGTGTCGTATTCCACACATACGAATAAGGCGGTAAACCATCGCCATTAGGTGTAGCCGTAGCGGTACCATTAGCCTCACCACAAGTAGCATCTGTAGCGGTAAGCGTAGCCGTAAACGACTCACTACTAAGCACCTCAATTGCGGTAGAAGCTGTACAGCCCACATCATCAGTAACTGTTACCTCATACACTGCGGGCAGTAAATTAGTAGCTGTAGCAGTATTTTGTGGTGGAGTCGTATTCCAGGTATAAGAAAAAGGCGTTGTTCCCCCAGCATCTACTATTACTGTAGCTGTACCATCAGCATTACCACAATTAGCCAGTGTAGCATTAGTACTTAACACAGGCACTTCCGTTCCCACAATTTCAACCGTTGCCGTAACCTGACAACCTGTATCATCGCTTACCGTAACATTATAAGTACCAGCAGACAAGCCAGTAGCCGTTTGCGTATTTTGTGTAGGTGTCGTATCCCAGGCATAGCTATATGGCTCAATCCCTCCAGTAGGGGTAACTGTAGCCGTACCATCAGCATTACCACAATTAGCCACGGTAGTAGAAGTAGTAAGCGAAGGTGCGCCCGCATCAGATACCGTAGCCGTTGTCACCACTATACAACTATTACTATCAGTAACAGTCACCTCATAAGCACCAGCCGCTAAACTAGTAGCCGTAGGTGTATTTTGCGGAGGTGTAGTATTCCATGCATAAGTATAAGGAGCTAGTCCATCGGCAGGAATTACCGTAGCTGTACCATTAGCAGCCCCACAATTAGAATTAGTAGCAGTAGTAGTAGCGGTAGGTAATAAAGTACCTGTCACCTCCACGCCAATGATTACCACACAATTATTATCATCAGTAACAGTTACCTCATAATTACCAGCCATTAAGCCAGTAGCTGTTTGCGTATTTTGTGGCGGAGTCGTATTCCACAAATAAGTATAAGGCTCTAATCCACCTGTAGGCAATACTGTAGCCGTAGCATTAGCACTTTCACAATTTTCGAGTGTAGCACTAATAGTAGCCGTAGGACCATCTGTTTGTATTACCTCTACACTTTGTGTAACCACACAACCCGTATAATCTGTTACTGTAACTTGATAATTACCAGCAGCTAAGTTAGTAGCCACTTGTGTATTTTGAGGTGGAGTCGTATTCCACTCATACGCGTATGGCGGCACACCATCAACAGGTTCAACAGTAGCCGTGCCATCAGCTGCTCCACAATTTTCAGGTGTGGCACTAATAGTAGCCGTAGGACCATCTGTTTGTGTAACCTCAATTGTAGCAATCACCGTACAGTTATTATCATCAGTTATAGTAGCCTCATAAAAACCAGCCGTTAAACCCGTTGCTGTGGGCGTATTTTGCGGAGGTGTAGTATTCCACTCATATGAATATGGCGGTGTACCATCACTAGGATTTACAGTAGCCGTACCATCAGCCGCTCCACAGTTAGCAGGTGTGCTAGTAGTAGTTGTTGTTGGAGCTGTAGTAGCAGTTATCAAGACTTCAGCGCTAGCTGTACAAGCATTATCATCTGTGACAACTACCATATACAAGCCTTCTGTCAAATTACTTGCTGTACTAGTAGTTTGAATAGGAGAAGTATTCCACTCATAAACATATGGAGCCAGTCCCCCATCAACTACAACCGAAGCTGTACCATCAGCATTACCACAGTTAGCTATGGTGCTACTAATGTCTAATAAAGGAGCAGTAGAACTACTAATATCGGCAGGAACTACCACGCTACAACCATTATAATCAGTTACAGTAAGCATATATATTCCAGCAGCCAAATCAATAGCTGTACTACCTGTCTGAACAGGTGTAGTACTCCATGTGTAAGTATATGGTTCTACCCCTCCTGTTACAATGGCTTCAGCCATACCGTTATTTAAACCACAGCTAGTAGCGGTTAGAGCTACATCAGCCGTTGGCGTATCTGTGGATATTATTTCCACAACTTCTGTAAGTATACAGCCATTATCATCATTAACAGTCACCTCATAAAAACCTGCCAGCAAGCCAGTAGCTGTTGGTGTGTTTTGCGGAGGAATGGTATTCCAACTATAAGTATAAGGTGGCAAACCGCCATCTGGAGTAATTGTTGCCGTGCCATCAGCCGCTCCACAATTAGCATTTGTAGTACTAGTAATAGCACTAGGACCACCAGCATCTACAATAGTGGCATTAGTACTAGCCGTACATGCATTACCATCTGACAAGGTAACCACATATACCCCTGCCGCTAAATTAGTAGCAGTAGCCGTATTTTGTGGAGGTGTAGTATTCCAAACATAAGTATAAGGTCCAATGCCACCTAAAGGGCTAGCTGTAGCAGTTCCATCAGCCTGACCACAATTAGCGTCAACCGTAGTTGTGGAAACCGTTGCTCCAACCGTATTTTCGACAGTTGCAACGACAGCCGCAGTACAAGCATTACTATCAGTAATAGTTACTGTGTACTCACCCGCCAATAAACCTGTAGCTATGGGTGTATCCTGTGGAGAGGCAGTGTTCCAAACATAAGTATACGGAGCCAAGCCACCAACACCACTTGCTGTCGCTGTACCATTAGCTTCACCACAAGTAGCATTAGTAGTAGTAATTGTAGCACTAGGTAATCCGATGTCTATTAACTCAATACTTTCAGTTACGACACAGCCATTATCATCAGTAGCAGTAACACTATAAACACCAGCTGTTAGCCCTGTAGCTGTAGCTGTATTTTGCACTGGGCTAGTATTCCAAACAAAAACATAAGGTGGAGTGCCACCATTTGGGGTAATAGTTGCTTCGCCATTAGCTTGTTCACAAGTAGGATTAACCCCAGCAATGCTGCTGCTAGGTCCCCCCTCATCCGATATATTAGCAATACCAACTACCATACAGTTATTATCATCTGTAACAGTAACCTCATAATTGCCTGCCGTTAAATTAATAGCTGTAGAAGTATTTTGTGGTGGACTTGTATTCCATACATAAGTATATGGAGGAGTACCACTTTCAGGTATTGCAGTTGCTGCTCCATTAGCAGTACCACAACTTGAATTAACAGTAGTGAAGTCAACATCAGGTCCAACACTCCCCCCTATATCAACACTAGCCGAAGTAGTGCAGCCAATAAAATCTGTAATAGTTACTGTATACACACCTTCTGACAAGTTAGTAGGTAACGGTATTGTCTGTGGTGGCACAGTATTCCATACATAATCATACGGTGGTACGCCCCCGGCTGCATCAAGAATAGTAACTTCGCCGTTTGTTTCACCACAACTAGCATCAATTGCCGTTATATTAACAATGCTAGGACTACCATTGTCATTAATCGTTACTGTTTCGCTAGCAGTACATCCATTGTTATCTGCTATAACTACAGTATAAGTACCCATAGTTAAATTAATAGCTGTTTCACTATTTTGTATTGGCGAAGTATCCCACTCGTAAAAGTACGGGGGAGTACCATTACTAACAGTAGCAATAGCTTGACCATTCGCTTCACCACAAGTAGCATCTACGCTACTAGCAATAAGCGTAGGTAAACTACCTGAACTATTTACAACAGCTGTTTCCACAATAAAACATCCTAACGCATCAGCAATAGTTACATCATAACTTCCAGCTGCCAAGTCAGTAGCTATTTCTCCATTTTGTACTGGAATAGTAGCCCACTGATAACTATATGGAGGCGTACCACTACTAGCTGTTATTGTAGCAGTACCATTAGCCTGTTCACAAGTTTCAGGTGTTGTACTTATAGTTGCTATAGGCAAAGTAGTTTCATTCACAAGTATATCATTACTGGCCGTACAACCATTATTATCGGTAATTACTACTGTATATGTTCCACTAACTAAGTTTGTAGCAGTAGCGTTGTTTTGTGGCGGTGTGGTATTCCAAGAATAACTATATGGAAACAATCCAGCAATAGGTGTAGCTGTAGCTGTACCATTAGCTTCCCCACAAGTAGCATCTGTTCCACTCATTTCAATAGTTGGAGGAGGATTATCAGCAACAGTCGTACTCATTTCAGCTGTACAACCCAAATTATCTGTAACTGTTACTATATAATCACCAGGTAACAAGTTAGTAGCAATTTGCGAAGTCTGAATGGGTGTAGTATTCCATAAGTAACTATACGGTGCTTGTCCATTACTCACATCTGCTGTGATTTGTCCATTTGCAACACTACACAAAGCATCTATAACTGTCAAAGTAATAACAGGGGTATCTGTAGCTATAATGATTGCTTCTGTACTTGTAGTACATCCGTTGTCATCAGTAACAGTTACTATATAAGTACCAGCGCCCAAGTTTGTAGCTGTTGTCGTATTTTGAATAGGACTAGTATTCCAACTGTATTGATAAGGAGCTAAGCCGCCAGTGCTAGTAGCAGTGGCGGTACCATTATTGTTACCACATGTATCATCACTAGTACTGATAGTTACGTTAGGAGCACCATCATCGTTTAATACAGTAGTCGCTGCTACTGTACATCCATTATCGTCTGTAACTGTTGCCGTATATGTCCCAGCCAACAAATTATTAATTGTAGCTGTTGTTTGTGGAGGTGTAGTATTCCAGTTGTATTGGTAAGGAAGTTGCCCACCAGTTACTGTTATTGTTGCTTCACCATTTGCCAACCCACAAGTAGGTTGTATAGGCATTATATCAGCGGTTGGAGCAACATTATCATCTACAGTAATAGTAGCAGTCGCTGTACAAGTATTATCATCTGTTACTGTTACCATATAAGTACCTGCTGCTAAGCCATCTACTGTTGGTAAGTTAGGTGATGATGGAAAATCCCAATTATAATTATACGGTTCAATTCCGCCTGTAACAACTACAGTAGCTGAGCCAGTAGGCTGCCCACAACTTGCATTATCACTACTTGAAGCTAACATTAACAAGTCAGGGTCTACTAAAGTAATGCTTTCAACAATAGTACAACCAACACCATCTGATACTGTTACAGTATAAGTGTTAGCTGCTAAGTTAGTAAGTGTATTAGTAGTGCTTGTTCCATCAGACCACACATAGGTATAATTACCATCACCACCACTAGGTGTTACTAGAATACTACCTGTAGATGTACCTGAACAGGTAGGATTTTGTTGGGTAACTGCTAATTGTAAAGCAGGACTAATTACTACTGTTGTGACTGTCGACGTAGAAGTACATCCGTCTACGGTAACCACTAAGGTATAATCGCCCTCATCAGCCATACTTACATTGTTTATGACAGGATTTTGGGTATTGTAAGTGGTTCCCGTAGGACTCGTCCACTGATAAGTAGTAGAACCACTAATACTGGCAGCTGCTGTTAAAGTGAGTGTTGAACCCTCACAAATGGGACTATTACTACTAGCTATAGCGTCAGGTTCAGGAGATAATGTGACATTCACAATGCTAGCTGAAGACACACATCCATCTACTGTAACAACTAAACTATAATCCCCTTCATCGCTAGCACTAAAAGGCGTAAGTATTGGATTTTGAGTATTTACAATTGTGCCATCAGGATAAGTCCATTCGTAACCAACTACTCCGCTACTTGCACTAGTACTACCAGTTAAGCTTAAAGTAGCTCCTAAACAAATAGGGCTATTACTTGTGGCAATGGCATCAGGTTCGGGCAGAAGGGCTAGTGTTGTTATTACTGCTTGAGATAGACAACCATCTACATTTACTACTAAACTATAATCGCCAATGACACTAGCATCAACAGGATTAATAATAGGATTTTGGTCAGTCGAAATAGTGCCATCAGGATAAGTCCATTCATAGGTAATATTAGTGCCTGCTGTTGTAGTTGCAGCATCTAAAGTTATCGTCCCACCATCACATACAGGACCATCATTGTTAGCAATAGCTAAAGGTTCGGGTAGTATACTAACTGTTGTGGTAGAAGGAAGAGATGAACACGCATCTGCCGTAACTACTAAGGTATAATCTCCAATTAAGGCAGGGTTACTTGTATCAATACTTAAGTTTTGCATACTACTAGTACTACCATCAGGATAAGTCCATTCATAACTAATACTTGTAGAAGTGGAGGTAGTACCACCAGTTAAATTTGCAATAGCATTTGTACATACTGGACTATTGTTTCCTATCAGTGCGTCCGGTAAATTTTGTATATCTACAATAGTAGTAATAGCGTCAGATGAACAGCCATCAATGGTAATAATAAGCGTATAAATGCCGCTATGAATATTGGCATCAACAGGAGTAATAACAGGATTTTGTTCTGTTGAAGTAGTACCATCAGGATAAGTCCACGCGTATTCAATTGTAGTGCCTGTACTACTTGTGTTACCAAAAAGATTAAGTGTTTGTCCATCGCAAATAGGTGTGTTACTAGTAGCATCTCCTATCACATCACAACAACTTAATGCACTGTAAAAATTGTATAATGGATCATTATTACAAGCTGTTGAACCCCAAGAACCTGTTTGCGAATCGGAATAGGTATTGACATTCACACCCAAATCGGCATTATTCACACATCCTACTAGGTCATTAGTAGTAATTTCCCAACAAAAAGTAACACCACAAGTGCCATCTACTCCAGAATCTCCAAAATTATCGCCTGGATTTTGAGGATTATTACTTAACTCATAAAAGAAACCAGGACCAGCAGTAACGCCACCAGCGGTACCAGTTACTTGCGTATTATACCAACTCCAAGCTCCACCACCAGAACAACCACTAGCTGGAAATACAGGTTGAGGAGCTAGTGTGCTAACATCCCATCCATCGCCAAAATTAGGAACAACTCCATGTAACCAGTTAGCATTGGTTTGGTCATAGTCGTTTACTGTAAAACAAAATTCTACTGTTTCATTAGCTTCGTATTGCCCATCAACAGGTGGCGGGTCAACTACCATGTCATACGAAATTAAACATACATCGCAATAATTATTATTTTGCAAGCTGAGTACAAAATCACAAGCGTCTAACTCATCGCCACCACTTATTTGTAGGTAGTAAATGCCTGTTGCTAATGGATAAAATGAGGCATTTAAGTAGCCACCTGTACCTACAGCACAGCCGCTCGGAATTTGATTTCCACAGCCTTCCCCACTATCCCCCCAAAGAGTTACATTGGGTTGATTCATACCATTTTCAATAGTTACTACTAATTCTGAACCAGTTACTTGTATTTCATACCATACATCTAAGGCAGGGGCAGCAGTACTACCTCCTTGACAACCAGAAGATATAAAGGGATAAGGATTGCTAGGAGTAGCGCATAAATTGGTAGTAACCAAAGAAACTACAGCTCCTACACCTTCATTAGCACTTCCACAGGTATTAGGTGTTGGTATAGCTCCTAAGTTTTGGGCTCCTGAACAATCGTCGTTGGCAGGGGGGGGACCAGTACAACTTTGACTACAAGGAGGGAAAGAGGTACAAGGGGTATTTTGTGTTACGCTAACTGTATAACAGTCAGTAGTGTTTGTAGCACAAAAAAATTCAGTTAGTAAAATGTAAACCGTACCTGTAAAATTGGCAGTCCAAGTTAGTTCACTCAAACTGGCTGGTGTACAAGAACCACCTACATCATCGTTAAAGGCTAAAAATGTACCAGTATTAGCGGCATCAAAAAGGGTTAGTTGACTGTCAGAGCCTGTTGAACCTGTACAGGTGCTAAAGGTGTATTCTACACCGTTACAGACTTCTACCGAAAAATATTCTCCACCACCTGAACAGATGGAGGTTTGTGTGTCACCCGTAGTAATAGGTGTAAGGTCACCACCTAAAGTATAACTGGGGTCTATGGTGCATTGACTAAATGCTAAGTGTTGAGTAAAGAGTAATGGTATGATTAATAACAAAAGACAGTTGATTGTCTTGTTAAATTGAATGGTATTAAAAGTAGGGTATAAAAATTTCATACTAGTATTTATTGAACATTAAAATATTAGGACATGTACTTGTGTAGAATAACAATCATTGCCACATGAGAATACAATATGTGATAGGTAGAATTTTTCTTAGGTGGTAAACGGTTAACGAGGCTGAAAGTGGAAATGAAATAACAAACTGATAATGGCGATAGCTAAATGGCAACTGTTCAAGCTGATAAGTTATGTGTGTAAACATAAAATTACTTGCATACAAATAAAAGCCAATTGGCGTAAAAACCCAAATATATGGATAAAATAATACTATCTCCTGACATACAAAATTCCAATCTATATACTTATTGACAAATAGTTAACCGCTATAATTGCTTTGGTAAACGATTTGTGTAAAAAAATGGTTAATTATAAAAATTTCACTATTTTTTATTTACTTAGTAATAGTAATTGCAGGTGGTAGTGCGAAAAACTGAACGTGTTTTGATATAAAAACAGAATTAAAGTAATTTTTCGTACACAGGCTTGCTTGAAAAAAATGATGTAATTTTTTTCTTAAAATCAATTTTTATAATTAATAGTATATGCAAAGAGTGCCTTTAGGAGGAATGGGAAGCAACATTCCAGAAGTAACTAAAAATTTGTTAATTATCAATGTGATAGCTTTCTTCGCTATTTTTGCGCTGCAAGAGCCGTTGGGTATTGATATAAGAAGCTTTTTGGGTTTGCACTTATGGAATAGTGAGGCATTTAACCCTTACCAATTGGTCACTAATATGTTTATGCATGGTGATTGGGTGCATTTGTTTTTTAATATGTTCATTTTGTGGATGTTTGGCACTATTCTCGAAAGGGTATGGGGGGCTAAACGCTTTTTAATGTTTTATATGATTGCTGGAATAGGCGCAAGTTTGTTGTATTTGTTGGCAGCGCATATAGAAATCGCACCTAATGTGCAAGCTTTTGACAATTTTTTGGATAATCCTTCTGTGCAAACTTTAGAGGTCTTAAGAAACCATGGGGACTTAGTACAGTATGCTAGCTATGATGCAGAGCTAACTCATCAGTTCAACACTGAAACGCGTTATGCTTATAATGTCTTGCAACAAAATCCTGATGATGTGACAGCGCTTAACCAAAGTGTGGATTTCATGACCAAACTTAAAGCTTTTTACTTAAATAGTCGCTTGGCTGTTGGTGCATCTGGGGCTATTTATGGCTTGTTAATGGCTTTTGGTATGATGTTTCCTAATCAAGTCTTGTATATCTATTTTTTATTTCCTATTAAGGCTAAATATCTTGTTATTATTCTTGGGGCTATCGAGTTGTTTATGGGGGTGCAAAACATGGAGGGAGATAATGTAGCGCACTTTGCACATTTAGGGGGTATGTTGTTTGGGTATTTAATAATGCGACAATGGGGCTGGCGAATGCAAAAGTAATTTTATCTAAAAAAGATATGTTTTTTTATTTGGGCGTTACCCCCTACTACAAAACCCTAAAAAATTGACTAATTTTTTAGGGTTTTGTAGTAGGGGGTCGGGCTTTGCGGGGCTCCGCGTTCGCTGCGGTGCTACGCTCCACTGCGCACAGCTCCTTGCGTCGCTCCCCTACAATCCCTAACGCGGTCGTTCTTACAAATGCTTATCGTTATGCGCAATTTACTAATGCATTAATTCTTTTTCTAAAGCACTTTTGGCCACAGTAATCGGAATGCCAATGTATTTTTTTTCAAGGTAAGCTACTACGCGTTCTAAAGTACGCTGTGAAGCTTCATCCATTTTGGCAATTTCTTTTTGAAATACACTGGTTAAAGCACGCTCTTTAACTGCCTTCACACGCGACGGAATTTCGGAAGCCATAACGCGCTCTACTCTGCGTTTTCGTAGTAATGTTTTAAAGGTGCCTAAGCGTTCTTCAATAATTACTTGAGCGTTTACTATTTCTTGTTTGCGGAGTGCTAGGTTTTCGGCTGCTCGTGAGCGTAGTTTTTCTACAGCAATATAATTAATGTTATTTTGCTGTAAAACATCATTGGCTACATCAGTTGGCACGGCTAAATCAACTACTATTTTAGGCTGCTTGTCGCCTTGTAACAAATGTGTATATATTTTCGGAGTAATAATGGGTGCTGCTGCTCCTGTACAAGTAATTAGTATATCAAAACCTTTTTTATATGATGCTAATTCGTCTAGTGTGTAACCTGCAGCATTTAATTTTGCCCCTAAATGTTCTGCATTACTACGCGTGCGGTTAAATACCACAAAGTGCTTAAAGTCGTGTTTTAATAAAAATTTAGCTACTAAAGTATTTGTTTGCCCTGCTCCAACTATCACAAAACGACTATTTTTGCTGGGTGAAAGGCTTAACATTTCTTGCATGGCTAATGATACTACAGAAACGCTATTCTCGCCAATTTTGGTGTTAGTATATACCTCTTTAGCTAAAGGAATGGCTGTTTCAATAAGCAAGCGAATATTGTCACCTGTAAGCTTATGTTTACGCGAAAACTCATAAGCCTGTCTTAGCTGTCTAATAATTTCACGTTCGCCTACTACTAAAGAATCAAGTGAGGCAGCTACTTCAAAAATGTGTTGTACGCTATTTGTACCATTGTAAACAGCTACTACATCTAACATTCCACCAATACAATGTTGTGGAATATTAGGGTGCAACAAACTAAACAGTTGAATTAAAAACTGGTCGTTAACAGGTTGTTCACATACCATTAAAAAGGTAAGCCTGTTACACGTGGCCATATACATAAGCTCATCAATATGTAATAAAAGCTTAATTTGATGTAAAACAGCTGCTAGTTGTGTTGGATTAGCATTTACAGAAGGAATATACCGACCGATATGGTTGATATTGGCGGTTTTATGGGTTATGGTTACTACTCGGAAATTGTTCACTAATATTAAAGCTTAATGAGATACAACACCTACAGTATTTGCATTACAAATAATAATATCCAATGATGTATCCTAAGTTAAAGTGATGCTTTGTGCAAAGATACTTTGCCAGAAACTTATAATGTCATGCTATTGTAAATAGTATAAAAATAGCTAATATACTGCTAATAACATATTAGCCATATACACAATTATACGATGAGAACTTGGGGAAAAAGGCAAATTAAGCATGATACTTAGCAAAATTGATAGCAGGGAAGAATGGGGTATTTGCTATTACTTAAATAAAGGCCTTGTTAAAGATACAATATTTTTTTGGCAAATTAGATGGTATAAACTTGCACAGTAAAAAAAAAACAATTGTTTGACGAATCTGTTTAGCTAGATTTGTTTTTTTATCACAAAAAATACTAAATTTAATCAATCTGTATGATAGGTATACTTAATGCTTTTTATGGTATAATACGCCTTTTAGAATCCCTATTATAGCGCCTCTTTAATTGGAATATTTTTATTGGTATCTCCGTGTATATATACCAAACTGCCCCCTTTAATGGCATCAATAATAGGGTTCAAATGAATAGGATTTACAGCTGGACATCCTTGACTTTCTCCTAAACGGGCTTTCCCTTCTTGCACAAGGTTAAGCCATATAGCATGACGATTGACATAACTTGCTGCGTGTAATACAATACTTCGCATTTCTGCTTTGTCATTTAGTCCAGCTTGCAAGCCGTGTAACTTAAGTGAACGGCCATGTTTACCCTTGTATTCCCCTCCCGTTTTCATAAAGCCTAAAGAAGATAAATAACTTTCTGGTTGATTAGAAAAGGCAGGTGCATACACATTGCCTTTTCGTCCTCCATGCCCGTGTGAAACAAGGTAGTAATTTCGCATACCATTTTTAGTGTTTACAATACACATACGCTTTTTAAACGATGGAAGGGTATAATCAATAACGGTAATATATTGTTTATTGCGAAATTTAGCCTCATGTGCAGCTTGATAGTTCGTAGCTCGTTCTATCAGGGTGTCAAAATTAATTTCACATTGTTGCTCAAAATAAAATATACTACTGGGCAAAAGTATTAAAATACCAATTAAACAACTAACAACTATTTTTTTCATAACACCTAAGTTAATAAACAAAAAACTCACATAAATCAAAGCAGTAGCCTTGTTATGTGAGTTGTCCTTATAGTAGTAGTATATATGCATATATGCGCAACAATTAAATCAATGTTACAACCTTAATTTAAAAAGCTTTTTAAATGTCGCTAAAAAGACAAAAAAAACGTCTTTTTTTTTAAGGAAACACATTTTTAGCACTAAAATATATCATACACACACCATATATTCATATATCTTAGCTACTAAATTTACCACATAAAAAACGTAATACTATAAGTAACAACTCTATATTATTGCATAATAATTTTAATTAACAATACTCAAAAAAACCTAAATTACTTTTTACAGAGCAATAATTATTATGTTTTTACTTAGGTAAAACTACAATATTGTATGCATTTTGCCTAATTTTTGGTGCTGGTATATTTTGGGATTAGTATTTTTGGTAAGTCTTATTGTAGTTATATACTTAACCAAAACCTAAAATATATTGTAGCACTAAAACAATTTTTAACCTATTTAAATAGAACTTTATTTTTTTGAGTTTTTTTTAGTGGTTAGTAGCAAAAAAACACTAAGTTTGGTAACTAATTCTCACAATGCGTAATATATGAACAACAGTCACATTATTAAAGGCTTTAAAAACAACGACAGTGCAATTATTTTAACTTGCTATGAAAAAACCTATCCTATGGTTTTTAAAATGGTAAGCAACAACGCTGGCACCGCCCAAGATGCCCAATCTATTATTTGGGAGTGTTTTGAAGTTTTTTTTAGGTACTGCAATAAGCCAAATTTCACGCTAAACAGCAAATTTTCAAGTTTTATTTATAGTATTGCTTATCGCTTGTGGATGAATAAACTCCGGGAGCAAAAAAAACGTTTTAACATACAAGATATACATTCACCTAATCCATTAACTGCCAACAAAACTACAGAGCCTTTAGCTGATGATTTGGAAGCTACTATTTATGCTAATGATTTACAAAAAGTAGTATTAAACTTATTTAAACAATTATCTGATAAGTGCCAAAGCATTATTAATTTAAAACATCAGCAAAATTATTCACACAATCAAATTGCTGCCCTAAAAAATATTAGTGTAAGTGTTTCTAAACAACGTTTATACCGATGTAGCATTGAATTAGCCAAAGCCATTAAGCGAAGTAACTACTACAGTGAGTTAATAGAAGCCTATCCTTTTTTACAAAAATATGTGCATAAAAACCGCAAGTCATGATTATAACGCCAAAACAATTTGCACAAATAATGCAATATATTAACAACAATTTATCAGCAGCTGATAAGCTTGTTGTTGAAAAAGAAATGCAAACTAACAAGGCCTTTGCCGAACAAGTGTTTATTCAACAACAAATACATGATGCAATAACTGCGGTAAAGTTTGTCCGTTTCCAAGAAACATTGAGTGCTGTGCAAGATGCTTATCACCAGCCTGTTAATTTTAATGATGTAGTTAACACGCCTGTACAAACAAATAAAACGTATAGTTTACAAGAACTGTTAGACTTTTTTAAAGTAGTACCTGAGTATGAAGATGCTATGTTGGAGCTGGCTACTAGGTCGGGGGTGTTGGGTGTAGTGACACCAGTTATAGGTGATAATTTTGTACAACAGGTAAAATTTGTATTACAAGAGGCTATTGATGAATGCCTGAAAATTACTATTGAAAATAGCGATGAAGACA
>Ga0194023_1000088_pt1 | contig 13995 bp, 29 predicted proteins | sample IW6Sep16_MG_FD_140348 | JGI IMG/M metagenome (GOLD analysis project Ga0194023, IMG submission 140348) | Freshwater microbial communities from the Broadkill River, Lewes, Delaware, United States - IW6Sep16_MG | ecosystem: Environmental > Aquatic > Freshwater > River | place: USA: Delaware...
AACTTTTTTTCAACCGATTTTTTTTGTTTGACATTCAAGGTTTGACCTGTAGAATACCGATATACTTACTAGAAAGGAAACCAACAATGTTTGACAGCGAATACATTTCTCAGTGCTGCGGTTGCCCGGTTGATGTGCCTTGCCCGAGCGATCCGGTTGATGATATTGTTGTGATTTGCCCAGACTGCTACGAGTGGACGTCGGTTGAAATGAGCGATTTGTAGTCCTGTCGGGGGTGGCCTGCCTATTGTGGTGATATGGCGGGCTGCCCCCTGACTGTCCTATCCGATCCTATCGGATTGGCGAGGGTGGCCATAGTCAGCGAAAAACGAGGGTAAAATGGTATTGACTGTTTGCGAACTATCTGCTATAATGGCTTGCTTCGGGTTTGGGTGTTATGTGGCAAGTTGGATAAAATAATGGAAGTTATTAGTTTGGTATTGACATTGTGGATTAGTGGTGGTATGATTCTTAGTATGGTTTGGTTGCTTTCTTTGGAGTAGAAAAATGTTTGATTCATACCAGAAGATTTATAGGTTTCCTAACGGCTATGGGGCAAGTGTGGTTTCCGGGCCTAATACCTACGGTGGAAACGACGGACTTTTCGAGGTTGCGGTACTTGACAATAACGGAGAGATTACATATAATACGCCCGTTACTGGCGATGTTATTGGATTTCTCGATTTTGCCGATGTGGCCGACGTTCTGAATAAAATCAAGGCTCTCTAATCTAAGGAACAGAAAATGACTTACGCCGAAGCGGTTTCTATGGTGCATGGAAAGACCAATCGTAAAGAGCGAAAGATTGGTAATAATACATACGCCGAAATCGAATATGATGATAGTGTTTCGGTTCGGTTGCATGGTACGGCGGTTGTACGATTTTATCCTAATGGTACGGTTAAGTTGAATAGTGGTGGATGGCGAACCCATACTACAAAGGATAGGATTAACAAGTATTCTCCTGTTAAAGTTTACCAGAAAAAGTATCAGTGGTATTTGCAGGATGGTACAGAGTTCGAAGATAACATTTTAGTTAACTCATAAAGAAAGGGGCTAGGGATGGCCGATTATATTAACTGGTATGTATTCTTTGCTGGAGTTATTGTTGGTAGTATTTGTGTTTATAGTATTTGTGAACTACTTTTTCCTGTGAGTAAAAAAGATGAATAGGGCTGATTATATTCTCTTGACTTTTTCTTTCTTTATGGGTTGCTTTCTTACCTATCTTATCAACTGAACAAGGGGCTGCCAATATGGCAGTTTCCGCGGCCGGGATGCCAAAATGGCAGGCTAGCAAATCCTGTGCCGCAAAATCTTTTTTTTGACTGCATTTTCTTTAGTTGACAAGCCGATATCCTACTGTAGAATCAGCGTATCACCCCAACGGAGAAATGACCATGAATCAGTTTCCGCGAATGATGGCTCTGCTCGACGACACGGATACGATCAACGCCATCCTGAATCAACTGGCCGATGAGGGTACGATTGAACCTATGGTCGAGCCGATTGACGATCCGGAGAACATGACCGATTTTTGGGATTGGGCCGAAGTTGTCGGGATTGTGGATGAGTTTGTTCCTGCGGACGATCCATTTTGGGGGAATGTTCAGTGAACACCCTATTGACAATCGCCGCTGCGGCTTTATACTGTGCGTATGGTTTGATTGTTCTTTTTCACCCGAAGGGATAAATACGATGAGCCAGGATTCTTTTGACCGTTTCGACGAGATGGCCGAGCGTACCATTTGGCCGTGGATTGACGATGAGTCGCACGAAGCCGATGGTAGGGCCACTAACTACAGTGACTACCATTACGATTATCACGACGATTTCTATGGTAGTGAAGATGACACTACCGATGAGTCGTGGGATGATGACTATGATGATAGCATGGACGGCGATCATGAGAGCGGCCTAGCGTCTGCGGGCTGGGGAACCGATGAGGACTACGGTTTTTACGGCGACTACGGCGACGATTACTGAAAACAACCCCGATCTGCCAAAATGGCAGCGGGGCCGCGATTTCTGCCAAAATGGCAGCAAAAATATTTTTCAAGTTCTTGCTTGACAGTGCCGATCTATATGGTATCCTTAGAACATCACCCCAAAGGAAACTACAATGACCTATAACGGCTATACTAACTACGAAACGTGGGCTGTTCAGTTGTGGATCGACAATAATGAATCGTCAAGTTCTTACTGGCGTCAGATGGCATCTGAACTTTATTATCATCACGCGGTCGAGCAAGTTCATTTTAGCAAGGTCGAGGATGCTATTTGCCTGTTGACCGATAAACTGAAGGACAGTTATAACAATCAGATGGAAAGTGTTCTCAGTGAGGCTAATGTGGGCGGAACGGTTTGGGCCGATTTGCTGAACGCTAGTGTTTGTGCTGTCAACTTTGGCGAGATCGCTAAGAATATCATGGAAGGTATTTATTTGATTTCCGATATTGAAGTCGGGGCTTGACAAAGTTTTTTCTTGTGGTATGCTAGTTTTATTGAGTGAGTGATTTCTAAACGAAAGGGTTTGATATGAACAATGTGATTTTGTTCGGTTCGATTGTTTGCTTTGTTTTTGGTGGTCTTCTTGCGTTTGCTGCTTTCCATATCTATCGCGGTGTGAAGGCGAGTCTTTCTACTGCTCAGATTGGTAGTGTTTATAACTTTGAGTATGTTCAGCCTGTTACGGGTATGCCGGAACGATTTATGGCTAAGGTGCTTGAAGTTCAGCGTTTTTCGGACGATTATATCGCTCGTATGAATGCTAAGAGTCGTTATCGTCGAAATGACCCTGAGTTTCAGCGTAGCCGCCATCTCGTGACCGCTCAGACTCCTGACGGTAAGATTCGCAACTTCTATGCGGAACGGACTCGCAATGTGCGTCGTCCCCTCCTTGGTGGGGTTGCTTTCAAGACGGGCTTGGCCAGCCTCCTCTTTTGAGGGGGTTGAGCCAAACGCTCTGCCAAAATGGCAGGCGGGCCGCGATTTCTGCCAAAATGACAGTTATTTTTTTTGAGATTTTTTCTCTTGACAAGCCGCCCAATGCCGATACAATAAGCGTATGATTACTACAAAATGCTATACTTGGAAAGTTTTTCGTTTTAGCCATACGTTTGTTGGTTGTGTTATGGCTGGTTCTCAATATGAAGCCAATATTCTTGCAAAAGAAAAGTATGGTGATTTCGTTTGGGTTGAACGAGTTCGTTAGTCTGGCCCCGTCGTATAGTGGTTAGTATACTAGGCTTTCATCCTAGAGACTGGAGTTCGATTCTCCACGGGGCTATTGTTTCTGCTAATCCTTCGGATTTGGGCTGGGTGGGCGTAGTCAGCGAAAACTGTTGACAAAATATTTTTTTGGGATAGAATGTGTGGAACAGAAAGGAACTATGATGTTCACCACTAAAAGTTTGGATAAGGCTCTGAATGAAGTACGTGGATTTCATACCACAAGTATTTTCTCTCCTAAAAAGAGTCTTGTGGCCTATCGTCTTAGTAAGATGAGTAGGAACTATCGTGGTGGCGTAGTCGAGCGTATGATTAGGGACTATTATAAGTCTCAGGGTAAAAAGGTAGTTTATTTTGGTGGTAGTGTTAGTTTTGATATGATGGTTGATGGCAAGAAAATCGAAGTCAAGTCTGCTCTTGCTCGCCCCTCTAAAGATGGGTATGTTTATAAGTTTCAGCACATTTGCCCCGCAAACTTTCACAAACTGGTATTAGTTTTTATCTCTCCAGAAGGTATCACTAGCAGGGTTATGGACAGTAGAACTGCTGCTAAATATACTGGTTCTAAGTATTCTCATAAGGGATTGTATGTTGGAAAAAAGATTTTTGGTAGAGTTTTGGCCGCTTGACAACCGATAAGAATAGAGTAGAATCGACACAAAGGAGAAAGCAAATGACGCGAAACGAGTTGGCTAAGATTCTGGAACAGTTTGCAGTATGTGCTATTCATACTGCTATAGATGAAAGACTTACTCCAGAACAGCAATACCAACTGATTGGAACTGGTATTGACATGATTGTGGAAACTGTTATGATTTGCACAGAGCGTAAACTTCCCTGTCCTAGTGCTAACTAAATAGAAAGATAGGTGCTTTATTCCTAACTGGTGCTTGAACAATCTGACTGTTGAACATAGTGATCCCGCTATGGTTGATCGTTTTGAGGCGGCTTATAATAGGGGTGAGACTTGTAATGAGTTTATTCCCGTGCCAGAAGATATTGGTGAGGGTTGGTACGATTTTTGTGTGAGTAACTGGGGAACCAAGTGGGATTTTGGTGGTGCAGACAATGATGGTCTAGGTGCTACTAGGGTTGGTAATCAGGTTAGTGGCACATTTGATAGTGCTTGGGCTCCTCCTGTTGGTTTGTATGAAAAACTGGTAGAGTTGGGATACGATGTAAAGGCTACCTATTTTGAGCCGGGTATGGCTTTTTGTGGGATTTGGGATAATGGTGTTGATAACTATATTGAATATACTACTAAGGATATGATTCCTGTTGCTATTTGGAATGAGTTTGATTTAGAGAACTTTTTTTCTGAAGATGAGGTTGAAGCCTCTTGACAAACAAAAAATATATTGTAGAATGATTGAGTAAGACAAAACAAACTTGCGTGGGTCTAGCGACTAGATTGGGATAACCTGTACGATAAACCTACGGACTGTCATGCAGCGTGGGGTTGCCTAACGGGGTTATACGTTAGGATAGTATACCAATCTAATGGGGTGCGAATCCCTGTCTACGCTTCAATACAACCAGTAATCGTCCCCAAGAGCCAGACGGATTGAGTCATGACCAATCTAAGGAAGGTTTCCGTGGGCGGTTTCCATCCGATCCTGACAAGGGGCAATCGTGTGGGCTATAGGAATCGGGGCGTAAAAGATTCCGCTGGTTTTTAATACTTGACTTGACGATAAAGAATAGTAGAATCTTGGAAAAGGAGAGACCATGAGTTACGATCCATATTGGACATTTCCACAGTTTCCTGAGAATGATAGTTGGGAAGTTCGCTATTTATGTTGGCGAGCATGTGGTGAAACTAGAGAACAAAGCACACGACTTGCTAACGCAGGATATATGCCCGCACCTTGGTGGATGAACTATAGGGATGATGGGAGATAAATAATGGAATGGCTTAGTTTTTTTGGTTATCGTCGCCCTATCAACGGACAAAATATCTATTACTATGGGGAAGGTATTGGTGGTCCTTGGAAAGGTAAGTATGTTTATAATCCAAAAGACCCTATAAGCCACCACAACATTCATTCTACCGAATGTGCTGGATTTTGTGATAGGATGGATGCCCCTTGGTGGATGCCCGATGAGGGTCAACCGAAACCAGAGCGGCCATCTACAGATTATCCAAAAGATTATCCTGCCTAAATGGCAGGCTCCGCGGCCCGACTGCCAAAATGGCAGAATATTTTTCTTATAGATTGGTATTGACAGTGCCGATATCTATGGTATGCTTAATGAGCAAGGCTTGGGGATAGCCAGAATGATATCAAAAGAGGCTATCTGAAATGTTGGTCGAGTATGGCGGAAGCCAGCCTTGTTTTTCCTAATCCTTCGGATTTGGCTAAGTTGGCCGTAGTCAGCGAAATTTTAAGGGTCTTGACAAGAGATGGTCGATAAGGTATACTAGAAGCATGAAAACGAAACCATTATACGCCGAAGTTCGATTTCATTTGTCTAACGGTGAGCATTATATGCACTGGCAAGTGAAAGTGAAGCAGGGTAGTAAGACTGTTGATGTATACTATCACGACCCCAAAGAATATCAGTTAGAAATGCGGGGTTGTATCCTGTGGAATAGGCCGAATAAGGCTAAACAGGTATTTGAGGCTGGTGTGCATGATGTTAGTGGTTGGGTAAGATGTGAAGAGGTTATGCTAAGGAAAAGTTTTTTTCCACGGTTGCCTGTTGACAATCTTGAAAAGTTGTTTTATAATCCTATTCGTGACCCGCATTGGCGACGAGAAAGCGACAATAACGAGTTCATTTGGGATAATACTAGATATGATTCCTTGATTACTGATGGTAAGCAAGTTTATATTCTAGAAGAACGTAACGGTAGTTTTGACGGTATTAGTGAAATAAACCCTAAGTATACAGAAAGTTTTGCTATATGATCAAGTTGGAACTGAGTGTTCGTGAGGCTATGAATCTGGCTACTAACTGCCATCACGATATCTATGAGCGGATTGTGACCGCTTTTGAGGTGGCCCTGGGTGTGAACCAGAGTCGTACTGTTACGATCACGAATGGTATGAGTCTTGACAATCGTATTCCTTGCATCAAGGCTATTCGCCAGTATACTGGTTGGGGCTTGAAGGAAAGCAAGGATTGGACTGATGATCTGGTTGGTGGTTGGAAGGGCGATAGGTTCGTTCCTGCTACTCACCACACCAACAGCATCACTCTCAAAAATCCTGAGATGGCGGAAAATCTGCTGCGTGACCTGACCTCTTTGGGTTGTGAGGGTTATCTCTCATAACTGCCAAAGCGGCAGGCGCCGCGGCCGATCTGCCAAAATGGCAGCTAAAAATATTCATGTAGCCCTGTTGACTTGCCGATACTCTATGGTAGAATGATAGCATCACACGACAAGACACCAACCGATCCCAACAACAAAAAAGTTCGGATTGGCTCTTGACAAGTGATTATTGGCGTGATATGATTGGTTTTGTTCGGTTTGACTAGCACTAACTTGGAGAGGTTTACCATGAAGAAGTTTTCTTTTGTTGTCGATATTGTGGCTGGCGATCTTGACCGTGAGGTTGTTGTGGATTCGATTAGCGAATGTCTGCGTGATGCTCTGCCGTCTGATGTTCATGCTAATGTCAAGGCTGGTGAGGTCAAGGCTTTTAGCGAGCAGGGTTACAAGGTCTGGCGTGCTAGGGTTACTGGCGTAACCGCTAAGGCTGCTGGTGATGCTCACAATAGCAAGGTGGAAAAGCAAGAGGAGGCTCTTGTCTGAGCCTAGCATAACTGCTATAATATCCGATAGACCGCTAGTGTTGAACTGGCGGCTATCGGTTTTTATGGCCCCTTAGTTAAATGGATATAACAACTGCCTTCTAAGCAGTTATTAGAGGTTCGATTCCTCTAGGGGCTATTTCCTGCCAAAACGGCAGGCTCCGCGGCCGATCTGCCAAAGTGGCAGTTATTTTTCTTGAAGTTTTTCCTGTTGACAAGCCGATACCATAGTGTAGAATCGGTAGACACGAGGAGATAATCATGAAAACAGCAGACGGTAACGATAAGTTGGGTAAGGGTTGCATTGTGGTTTCGCGTCCCGTTGGCGATACTTGTCCGTCGGACTGCGACTATCTCAACAACGGTTGTTACGCCGAGCAGACTGAAAAGCAGTATAAAAATGCTCGTAATGCCGGGTTTGCTAATATTGTCACAGAAAAGCACAAGATTCGTGCTATGATTCTCGACGCTAAAAAGCGTAAAAAGAGTATTCGCTGGCATGAACGTGGCGACTGGTTTCTCAATGGCGAACTTGACCTAGACTATGTTGCCAACGTAACGTGGGCGTGTGAGAGTATTCTGGCCGATGGTGATAGTCTGCCCGATATGTGGTTTTATACTCATATTTATGATGATAGGCTTGTTAGTCTGGAAAAGTATATGAATGTATATGCTAGTGTCCACGACGATAACGATATGGGCGAGGCTATGGCTCAGGGTTTCAAGTTGTTTGCATGGTGTGATAGCGATATGAAAATCGCCCCCAAGCGACCCAAAAGCAAGGTCAAGGCCGAAGCATGGCGGAAAGCCTTGCCGAAGTTGGTGGTACTCAATGGTAGTAAGTTTGTAACGTGTCCAGAAATCCGTCGTGGTCGGTCGGAAATCACTTGCACCGGCACGAAAGATAGTATATCATGCGACTTGTGTGTTCGCGGTTTGGCTAATGTTCTATTCCCTGCTCACTGAGGATAATATGAAAAGTTTTACATATAAATGTCTGCCGATTGCGGAAGTGTGCGAATATAACGATTTGGCTTTGATGGATGTTATGGATGCTATTTGTGATAGTGATATTAGTTTTGGTACTAACTATGATACCATCATATCTCACACTCAACTGGAAAGTATTCTAGAAGATGCTGGGATTGCTATTGACGGTCTAGATTATAATAGTCACGATGCTGATGGGTTGGTTCTAATCGCCTTGGGGAGTTGAGCAGATGAGTAAGTGGTATGTGAAAAGTAATACGGTCGAAAAGATTGTTAGTATTCCTAACAGTAGTCCGTTGGATGCTGCTATTGAGGTTTTTAATGATACTAATGAGTTTGATATTTTTGATGAGTATTTTTATGTGGATGAACGTGGTTTTCGTGACTATAAAAATGCTGACAGATTAACTCAGGTTATTAAAACGCCCAAAGTTATGATCCGTGCTAAACAGCAACAGGAGGAAGATCTGCCATAATGGCAGACTTCGCGGACCGACTGCCAAAATGGCATTAAAGTTCCAAACCGATCATGCCGATAATATCCCTATGGATGGGAAAAATGATTTGACAAGGAGATTTACTATGATACAATGGCTAGGGGTTATTGTGGCTATTTTAGGGTTTGCATATAATGGTGTAAAAGATTATCAAAAGGGTGAGATTAAACTTCCTGCTTTACAGGAAAAACAAGAGTTGACAAAAACGAATCATCCGATACAATATTGCTTAATGGCTTACGACCCTAATGTAGATAAGGTTTTTTACCAGCACGAAAACGGACAATGGCATGATTACCCTCCACAACAACGACGATACGCGACCACGCCGCAAGTACGGCAACAATATTAAACTCAAGGTTAAAAAGCCTTGGGAGGTGGCTACTGGTCACAAAGAACACAGAGATACCGTTATGGATAATCGTCCAAAGCGGCTGCGTACCCGCAAGGCTATTGACAGGAGTTGGCGACGAGAGTATGATATATAGTCTCGCCCGCATAGTATAATGGCTATTACAGTTGATTTGTAATCATCGGATGGGAGTTCGATTCTCTCTGTGGGCTTATTCCGGGATGGTGAAACGGTATCACAGAGGACTTTGGATCCTTTATTCTACGTTCGAATCGTAGTCCCGGAATCGGAGGCTGACGTTAGAGTTACGAGAGTTGCCCAGTAGCACAATGGTAGTTGCAAGCGGCTGTTAACCGCTGGGTTGTAGGTTCGAGTCCTACCTGGGCAGTTTCACCTAATCCTTCGGATTTGGCTAGATGGGCGATAGTCAGCGAAAATCTAAAGAACTGGTGTTGACAGGTCGATAACGTATGATATACTGCTAATATGGATCTCTAACTCAATCGGCAGAGTAGCGGACTTTTAATCCGTAGGTTCTGGGTTCGAGTCCCAGGGGATCCACTTGACAGATCGTTGGTTTGGTGTAAGATAGGATCGAAAGGAGAAAAACGGCTATGCATGATGAATATGAGTTTGATTATGATCGTATCGTAGAAGATACCGACGCTCTGTATGAAGATGATTTTTTTGATGATGGTGATGATTATGATTATCCTGACCAACAGGACTATGAATATTATTACCATAATGTAGTTGATGAACTCGACTACGAATAGCCGTTTCTCGTCTGGTGGACGCAACTTGGTGGGACAAGTATTCTATAACTAAGCATATCGCTTTATCTATCCTTTCTTTAGTACGTTCGAATCGTGCCGTCCATCTTTGATATCACTATGGAAGACGTTAGAAAAACAGCCGAAGGCAAGTATATTCAGGGTGCTAGCCACACTTGCCATGTTTTGAATCATAAGGCTAGAAATAAGATTATTATCAAGGCTGTTTGCGATCTACGAAAAATAGAGAATACTTTTGATAGCATTGCCTGCTGTGGTGTAAGTGGATTGATGGTGGTTCCACAAATATCAGAGTTGCTCAACAAGAATATTGTTGTGGTAAGAAAGGGGGAACGATGCTATTCAGAGTTTCGTACCGAGGGAGTGGCCCCTTTTCGATATATTATATTAGACGATTTAATCTGTTCTGGTTCAACCGTTCGTCATATTAAAAAAGTTATTAAAGAAGAATACTCTCGTAGCATTTGCCAGGGAGTATATTGCTATCTTCCTAAAGAATGTGCTTATCATGATGATGAAGATGGTTCCAGAATATGTAAGCGTGATCTTGGGGTTCCTCTACTGAATATTAGATGACTGCCATAATGGCAGCATCGCCGCCCCGCCTGCCAAAATGGCAGAAAAATTTTCTTCATTTCCTGGGCTTGACAAGCCGAATACATATTGTAGAATCAGCGTATCAGAAGAAGTTAACCCACACGAAGGAGATTAAGATGCCTGCTGTTGTTGAAAAGATGATGTTTGTTGGTGAGACGCCTTGGCATGGCCTTGGCAATAGTGTTGACGAGGGTATCAACGTGAATGATGCTATCGTCGCTGCTGGTCTGGATTGGGAGGTAGGTCTGAAGGATTTGCAGACCGTGGACGGTACGCCTGTTAACCATCGTGCAACCTATCGCAAGAGTGATGGTAGCATCCTTGGCGTTGTCGGGCCTCGCTATACGCCCCTCCAGAATCGTGATGCGTTCGATTGGTTCCAGCCTTTTCTGGATGCTAACGAGTGTGCTATCCATACTGCCGGATCGCTTCACAGCGGTCAGAAGGTTTGGGTGCTGGCTCAACTCAACCGTGACAATGCTGAGATTGTTCCGGGTGATGAGGTTAGCAAGTTTATTCTGTTGAGTAATAGTCACGACGGTACTACAGCGATTCGCGTAGGCTATACTCCGATTCGTGTTGTGTGCGTCAACACGCTGTCGTATGCTCACAAGCATAATGATAGCAAGTTGATTCGTATTCGTCACACTCGCTCCAGCCAGAAGAATCTGGAACAAGTTCGTGATATTATGGACAATATTAATGCTGGTTTTGAGGCTACTGCGGAACAGTATCGGTTCCTTGCTAGCAAGAGTTTCAACCAGAAGGATATTGAGAAGTATGTTAAGGTTGTGCTGAATATTAAGGGTGCTGACGAGGATATTAAGACTCGTACCCGCAATATTATGGACGATATTCTCGCTCGTATCGAAGGCCCGAAGCAGACTGCGACTAATGTTCGCGGTACTTGGTGGGCCGCTTATAACGGGTTCAATGAATATCTGAACTATGGTAAGGGTCGCACGACCGACAATCGACTCGATAGTCTCTGGTTCGGCCAGAATGCTAATGAGAATAATAAGGCGTTGGAATCTGCCCTAGAGTTTGCCAACGCTGTCTAGTCTTCCTTTCGTGGCGTGGTGAGTGATGGGTCGCCGTAGGGACAGAGGGAATAACCTACGGCGGCCCTAACTCGCTCTGCCAAAATGGCAGGCTGGCCGCGGCGCCTGTCAAGATGGCAGTCCGAGATTTTGTCAAAGAATCTCAAAAAGGTTGCTTGCCACTCTAGTGCCTAGACGATACAATGGAGTCGTAAGTCGTTTACCAGCAAGGGTTTAGGAGAAATATTAGAGGATGAGATTAGATGAAAGAGATAGTAGAATATATTTTGATTATTCTATTATCATTTATGTGTCCCACCTGATGCTACCCGATTGCTGGTATTGATGATAGTCAGCAAAAAGTCAGGGTCTATTATGCAGAAAGGAAGAGAATAGTGGAAGAAATTATTAGTGCTATTAATCATGCTCTAGATTGTGGAAGGAATCGCCTTCGGTGGTATACTATTACTAGGGATGAAAAACATATAGAAGAATGTAAAGAATGGAATGAGATTGCTAGTTACTATATGAATCAACTAATCATGGAGCAGAAGAATGAAGTACGATCATGAATACGATAGTTATAGATTTTCTAGTGCTGATATGAACGTTATTGTTAACGCTCTAGAATTTTATAAACTGTATAATCCTAGCGAGCAGACTGATATTTCCTATATTAGTACTCTTATTAAAGATTTTGAAAAATCCAAACAGATTCCTATCGACCAATAAACTTTTCTTGTGTGCTAAATAAAACTTAGTGTGTGTTGTGTTCAATTCTATTGTATATCAGTGGGATAAAGTTGTCAAGTGTCATGGTACTAGAATCTCTAGTATCTAAGATACTATTACTTTATACTATATCAACTCTAGTACAAACCTGTATATTGTTACTTAACCCCTCTGCATAATATATATACCTTGTCAGAGAACGTGTCAAGTAACCAAACCCGCTTAATAAAAAAATTTACAAGCGGTCAAAGTTTGTAAGTTGTTTGATACCAAGGAGTTGCGTCAACTGGCCGAGTGTGTTACAATGGTAGTAGTGTGTGTTCAAACCGTTCCAAAAGGATAACTATGGTTATTGTTTTGTCTTTTGCGATGATTATTGGTCTTGTAGGTATTTATAGATGATTATTAAACAACTTGTTTGGCCTATGGTACTAGTAGGTTTGCCCGACGCTAATGTTGTACAAACAATGACAATTAGCAAACTCGACTATACCATACCATGCAGTGATTGTCAAACGGAAAAGTATAAGAATACTATGGAATTTAATTACTTGAAACAAGAGGAACTTATAAAAGAAAAGAATATTGAATGGTCTAGGGTTCTTCCATAGGGAGAGATGGCAGAGCGGTTTAATGCAACGGTTTACTAAACCGTCGTGGCTTAATAGTCACCACAGGTTCGAATCCTGTTCTCTCCGTTGTATTACCTAATCTAATAAGATTGCCCAGATTGCTCGTAGTCAGCCAAATTTCATAGTCAGTAGTCCCACCCAATATATTAGGATTGGTTTTTTTGGTCGTAGTCAGCGGAATATGATAGCATATAGATTAGATAAAAATATTGATGGAGAAAAACTCCTAAAGGATGTGCAAAATTTAGTCAAAGAATTTATGCAGAAACAACCTGACAAAATTCCTATTCTTTATATAGACATTAGAAGTATAACCAGAGAAGATACTAGTCCTATTCCTAAGATAACATATGTGGATTGTACTACCTAATATATCAAGTTTGCCCCGGTTGCTCATAGTCAGCGAAAATTATGGATACTAATAATACAGAAATTAAACCAGTGGCATGGGCTTTTTATAATAAAGATGGCTCACTAAGATTTATTATAGATGATGAAAAAAGAATGATCTCTTGGAAATCTGCCCACAATGGTACTATAGTTCCTCTGGTTCCTATGCAGGACAAAAACAACTCTAAATTGGCCTAATGAATAATCTAGGATATTTTAAGGATTATGGGTGGCTAATTATTTTCTTCTGTTTAATATACTATATGTGTTTATATCAATACCTCTACTACCAGTATAAGGACTCAGAAGATGACTGAAGATTTTCATAAGCCTTTTATCAAAAGTTTACTAATAGTTGCAATTGTCACAGTATTTGCTATGGTTTCTAGTAGATATGTGGTAGATTATTACTATTCTCTATATAAAAACACATCAGTTTACACATCTGCATCACCAGAAAAAGCAGGAAAATAAGGGTTTAGAACCTTATACGACCAATTTTGTGGCTAATTTGAAGTAAATTTACTTATTAAATTTGCCCGTATTCTAAATAGTTAAAGGCCACATTAGGAAATGGCCGATAATCCCTATTGACAACCCTGTGGTTCTCTGGTATACTGGTTACTACTGGTAGTGGTATTTTTCTTAATAGGTATAGGTAAAAATGTATAGGAATGTTCTTTTGACCGATAAAGAAATCGCTCTCCTAAAGACAATTATTAGTCAAACTTTGGCCGAAAAGATTACCCCTCAAGCACAAAATTTGACCATTATTCATAACCGTCTTAGGGAAATCAAGCCCCTTGTTACTAATAATCAATTCTTTAATTATGGTAAATGAGGATCAAATCCCACAGAAATAAAAAGAATCAATATCAATGGGGCCAGGAACCCACAAAATGAATATTAATCTTGACAAGCATAGTATCGGTCTAATTCTTGATGCTCTGGAAAGTTATCAGTTGGATATTGAGCATGGTG
>Ga0194023_1000094_pt1 | contig 13578 bp, 10 predicted proteins | sample IW6Sep16_MG_FD_140348 | JGI IMG/M metagenome (GOLD analysis project Ga0194023, IMG submission 140348) | Freshwater microbial communities from the Broadkill River, Lewes, Delaware, United States - IW6Sep16_MG | ecosystem: Environmental > Aquatic > Freshwater > River | place: USA: Delaware...
ATGAGATTTCATATCTTTCGAAACAAAATAAGAAGAGAGTGGGATATAAAAAAACAAAAGCTGAGATTTTTGCAAATTATGATGATATCTCCATTGCTGTTAAAAATTTAATCAAAAATGCTCTCAAATATTCACCCCCTGAAGAAAATATATTTATTAAAACAGAGGAAAGTACTTCTGAGATAATTTGCTCCTTTCAAGATTATGGATCTGGAATATCTAAAGCAGATCAAGAAAAGATATTTGAAAGATTTTATAGAGTAGACAAAGGCAGGTCTCGAAAACTAGGGGGGACAGGGTTAGGTTTAGCAATTGTCAAGCATGCTATTGATAGAAATAATGCAAGAATTGAAATAGAAAGCAAACTTAGTTTTGGTTCAAAATTTTCAATAATATTTTCAAAAGTAAACGTTAAGTAAACTGGTAGTAAATCTAAATTTAATTTAATTTAAACTCATATATAATTTGTACGGAATATGAATTTAAAATCTTTTAAAAATTTAAGCTTTGCAATATTTTTCCTCTACTTCTTCCTTGTCTCAATCAAACTTCTTGAAAAAGGAATCAAAACTTTAGGTGCAGAATACACAGATGCACTTTTTGAGTCAGTATCGAATCCTTTTGCTGGTTTACTGGTTGGAATTTTATGTACAGTTTTAGTCCAATCTTCCTCCGTTACTACTGCAACAATTGTTGGTTTAGTTGGAAGTGGAGTCCTCAGCTTGGAATATGCAATACCGATGGTTATGGGAGCAAATATTGGAACAACTGTAACTAATACCTTAGTCTCTTTTGGACACGTAAGAAGAGAACAGGAATTTAAAAGAGCATTTGCAGCCTCAACGATGCATGACTTTTTTAATTTATTAGTGGTAATAATACTTTTCCCCCTTGATTTATATACAGGGTTTATAACAAAGATGGCTGAAAATGGAACAGATTTTATTATCGCCACAGGTTTTACAGCATCTAAACCAAATAGTCCAATTAAGGCAGGAATTAAGTGGGGTTCAAATAATCTATTAGACGGATTATCTTCTATCCCATTTATAGGCAATCTAAGTGAAAACTCTTATAGGGTCTATGCAGTTCTTTTAATTATTATTGCAATAGCATTTATTTTCTTGAGCCTAAGAAATGTTGTATCTAATATGAAATCTCTCATGCTCAATCAAATTGAATTTGGATTAGATAAAGCTCTTGCAAGGGGTGGGGGACTTTTTGCAATATTAATTGGAATCTTAATTACCTTCTCAGTACAAAGCTCAAGTATCACCACATCAATCCTTGTGCCAATTGTTGGTTCAGGAATCCTATCTATTGAAAATGCTTTTCCAATAACCCTTGGTGCAAATATTGGCACAACAATTACAGCTGTTTTAGCTAGCTTTGCTGTTGACGATCCAGCAGGATTAACTATTGCACTCCATCATGTATTTTTTAACTTAATTGGTGTCATTATTGTTTATCCAGTAAAAGCCGTAAGGAATTTTCCAGTTAATTTGGCAAAAAGACTCAGTGTTATAACTGCTAAAAGAAGGTATATTGCAATACTTTATGTATTGGTTACATTTTTATTACTTCCACTACTGGGCGTAGTAATATTTAATTAAGGAGAAAAATGAGTAAAGAATCATTAGACAATATAGATGCAAAACTAAGTGAAATGCTCACTAATAGCATGCACATTTTTGACACAGCTATGAACTGCCTACTTGGTGATACCAACCTAGATTCAGTGAGAGATGATTTATACAGTACCGATAAAGCTATTAATGAGTTACACCGCGAAGTAAGAAGAGAGATGATTGTTCATTCTGCTGTAAATTCAAGAAATCTTGATATACCTCTTCTTCTTTCTTATATGACTATGTCAAAAGATATAGAGAGAATCGGGGATTACTGCAAGAACCTTTTTGAAATTGCTGAAACAGGAAATACTTTTGTAAAAGGTGATGATCTGGACTCCTATATTGAGCTAAGAAATGATATTGGAAAATTAATTGTGTATCTTCAGTCCTGCTTGGCCCTGGATGATGAATCAAAAGTTCAGGATTTAATTACTCTAGGATCATCTATATCATCTGATTTAGACAATAGAATTACTAATCTTTTAGAAAATAAAGATGAAATACAATTTCCAGTTGCCTCTACATTATTTTTTAGATATTTAAAGAGAATCGTATCTCATATAATTAATGCCAGCACAGCATTAATTATGCCTACAGATCAGATTGATTATTTAGACGAATAAAAGACTAATCTACGTTCCAAGTGCCCAAAGACCTAATAAGTTTATCAACATCTCCGGCACCTTTAGAGTCTTTAGCAAAATTTATTTGGTTAATTACATCATCATTGTAAGTTTCACGTTGAACTTTCCTGAAAACTCCCATTGGAGTAGGTCCATATGGACCATGTGACAATCTAGATAGAGAAAAAGCTACAGATGGATTTTCTCTTGTGATATCGTGAACATATATTTTTGAGTCATCGATGTCTGTTCTTTTTACAACTTTGGCTTCTCCATTTTCAATAGTTACTGCAAACTCATCTTCTGCTCCAAAAATTACTTTTTCTCCATGAACTAGGTTAATTCGATTTGCAACCCTACCTTCTTTGGAGGTTAATTGTTCAAAAGCTTTATCGTTGAAAACATTACAATTTTGATATATTTCTACAAAAGCAGAACCATTATGTGTTGATGCTTCTTGCAGCACTTGAGCTGTTAATTCCCTATCCATATCAACTGACCTAGCAACAAAAGATGCTTCAGCTCCAAGAGCTATGCTCATAGGGTTGAATGGAAGCTCAACAGAGCCGAATGGCGAAGATTTAGTCTTTTTACCCTCTTCACTTGTAGGGGAGTACTGACCCTTTGTTAGTCCATAAATTTGATTATTAAACATCAAAATCTTAATGTTTACATTTTTTCGTAGAGCATGAATGAGGTGGTTTCCACCTATTGACAGAGCATCACCATCACCAGAGACCACCCATACTGATAGATCAGGGTTTGACACAGTGACACCTGTTGCTACAGCTGGCGCTCTACCATGAATTGTATGAAGCCCATAAGTATTCATGTAATAAGGAAATCTCGCCGCACAGCCAATACCAGAAACAAAAACAATTTTTTCTTTACTGATTCCCATATCAGCCATAAAGCTTTGCACTGAAGCTAAAATCGTATAATCACCACAACCAGGACACCACTTGACTTCTTGATCGCTTTGAAGATCTGTTCTCTTGTAACTTACAGGCACTTTACTCATTAATTTTTTCCTCTATTTTATCTGCTAACTCTTGTGCTGTAAATGGAACTCCAGCAACTTTATTAATACCCTTTGCATCAATTAAAAATCTCTCTCTTATCAGTTTGATTAATTGACCAGTGTTTAATTCTGGAATTATTACTGTTTTAAAACTTGAAAGAATCTCTCCTAAGTTATCTGGGAACGGATTGATGAAGGTGAGATGTGCACTAGCTACCTTTACTCCCTTTTCATTAAGTCTGTTAACAGCTTGAGTTATTCCTCCATACGTTGACCCCCAGCCTAAAACTAATGTATCAGCCTTTTCGTCACCATTTAGTTCAAGTGGCTCAATATCATTTGCTATATTTGCAATCTTCCAAGCTCTCATATCCGTCATATATTGGTGATTGTCACTGTCGTATGAGACATTACCAGTACCTTCTTCTTTCTCGAGTCCACCTATACGATGCTCAAGTCCGGGAGTACCTGGTGTTGCCCAAGGTCGAGCAAAAGTTGTCATATCCCTATGAAAAGGTAGAAAACCATCTTTGGAGTTTAACTTAGTTGTTAAGTTGTTACTTAAGGATGGTAAATCCTTGTAGTCGGGAAGCAACCACGGTTCAGACCCAGTTGCAACATAGTTATCTGAAAGCAGTATTACAGGAGTCATGTATTTGAGAGCTATTCTTGAAGCTTCTATAGCTGTGTAAAAAGCATGAGATGGTGACCTTGATGCAAGCACAGGTAAAGGTGATTCTCCATGTCTGCCGTATAGTGCAAATAGTAAATCTGATTGTTCTGGTTTTGTCGGTAGGCCTGTTGAAGGTCCTCCACGTTGTACATTCACAATTACCATAGGAAGTTCTGCTGATAAGGCTAAAGAAATAGTCTCACTTTTTAGAGCTAAACCAGGACCACTAGTGCCTGTAACTGCGAGCTTTCCAGTAAACGATGCTCCCACTGTTGCCGCAGCTGCAGCAATCTCATCTTCAGCTTGAAAGGTGATAACATCAAAATTTTTATGTTTAGAAAGTTCATGCAGAATGTCAGACGCTGGAGTTATGGGATAACTTCCATAAAAAAGTTCTAATTCAGAAAGCTTAGCAGCTGCAACTAGTCCCCAACTTAAACCGATATTTCCATTTATATTCGTGTATTCCCCAGCTGGAAGTTTTGCTTTATCTACAACATAAGTATGGTGAAAAGCCTCAACGGTTATTCCAAAGTTATAACCAGTTTTCAAAGTTTTTATATTAGCATCTGCTACTTCAGGTAGTTTCTCAAATTTTTTATTAATCCAATTTACAGTGTCTTCTAAAGGTCTGTTGAAAACCCATGAAATTAAACCCAATGCAATCATATTCTTTGACCTGAGGACTGCACGACCTTTTATTTCAGAATCTTTTAATGCTTCTTTTGTTAATTTTTCCATTGGGACTTCAAAAACTCTGTAGCCATCTAATTCTCCTGACTCACGAGGATCAAGTTTATATCCAGCTTTAGTTATATTTTTTTCTTCGAAAGCATCTTCATTTAAAATAAGCATCCCATTAGGTGCTAAATCATGAAGGTGTGCTTTCAATGCCGCTGGATTCATTGCTACAAGTACTTCAGGATTGTCACCAGGGGTTAAGATATCAAAGTCAGCAATTTGAACTTGGAATGAGGATACCCCAGCAATTGTTCCCTGAGGTGCTCTTATTTCTGCTGGAAAAGAGGGAAGTGTTGCGAGGTCATTTCCAAACAAAGCAGAAGTGTCGGTAAATCTTGTTCCTACAAGCTGCATACCATCTCCAGAGTCTCCAGCAAATCTGATTGTAATAGCAGGAATAGACTCAACAGTTTTTTTATCTGTAGCTAAGGTAGGTTCTTCCATTGTCTTAGTTTAATCTTTCCGGAGATAATGCGATTTCATTTTGCTGAGTTCCTTCACAATTTCCTGTGTTTTCACCAGAACAACATTCTGCTTGATTGAGACCAAACATTGCGCATGTATTATTAATGCATGCCGCATGACCATGTAGATAGGCCATCGAACTTTTACACCAGCTACAGAATAAATTACTCAAATGTTTTAAACCTGTAATAAGGCCAGTACCTTAATTTTAGTTTCCAACAGTCTAAGAATTTAATGGGACCAATTGTTCTGGAATCACTTGATGATAAAGTCCTTTGGTCTCCTAGTACAAATATTTCGTCTTCAGCCAACTTAGTTGTTACAAAATCATCCACGAAACTCTTAGCCCAAGAATCATTAAGTTTATTTGAGTTAATTAGAATTGATCCTTCTTGAGATTCAACTTCTTCACCAGGTAGCCCAATAACTCTTTTGACAACGTCAATATTTTTCTCAGTATTTGTAAAGATAACGATATCTCCTCTTTTTGGAATTTCGTTTAATTTTGTTGCAAGAACATATTCGTTAGGAAGTAAGGAAGGCTTCATACTTTCTTCTTTTATCTCATATGTTCTAAATGCTTTATTTTCATTTCGAAAAAACATATACAGGATGAATGCAAAAAAGGTTTTTAAATTAACTAACTTCAATATGTTTTTAATCATAAATTTTTATCTTACTAAAATTAATATTAGTAAATTAAGGAGATTTATGAAGTTATTTAAACCATCAAGAGTTGCATTTGCACATTGTGACTTGCCATGTGGTGTTTATGATCCAGCACAAGCTCGTATTGAAGCTGAATCTGTTTTGAACGCATCAAAAAAATATCAAGAATCTGATGATGCTAGTTTTAAGCAAAGATGTGTAACGATTAAAGAAGAAAGAGCAGAAGAAGTAAAGCATCACCTATGGGTGCTTTGGACTGACTATTTTAAACCAGAACATTTGGAGAAATATCCCAATCTGCATGACTTATTCTGGAAGGCAACCAAAAAAGCAGGTGAAGCTAAAAAAACTGAAGATCCAAAAGTTGGAGAAGAATTAATAGCTTTGATTGACGAGATAGATACTGTTTTTAAAGCATCTAAGGCTTAGTCAAACTTTTTAAATAGGTGCCCAATTTCAGTTAGTTCGGCACCTATTTTTATTTCATTTACATCCCAGCTATTTGAAGTTTCTTTAGGTATTGCTTCAGATACTTTTTTACTTGTAGTTGGCATAAATGGGTATAACAAACTTGCACAAGCATCAATAGCTTGAAGAGACGTGTATAGAATTCGTGATGCACGGTCTTTATCTTCTTTAATTACTTTCCAAGGTTCAGTTTCATTAAGATAAACATTAACTTTTGAAACATATCTCATTGATTCTTGCAGAGCTGTTTTCAATTCGACTGATTCAATGTTATTTCCAATGTTTTCAAATGCCAATTTAGCTTCATCAATCAATTTTTTGTCTACTGACTCAATTGACGATAGGTTTTTAATATCATCTCTATTATTTTTTATTTGAGTAAATACTCTTTGTACTAGATTGCCCCATGTAGCAACAAGTTCCTCATTGTTTCTTCTTATCATTTCTTCTTCCGTTAGTTCGGAATCTGACTGTTCTGGAAGAACAGAGGCTAATGTGTATCTTAAAGCATCTGGCTGCCATTCAGAAAGGTAATCAGATAAGCTTTTACCCACCCCTCTGCTTGCTGAAGCTTTCTCACCCTTAATTAAAATATATTGGTTAGCTGGTACATTTGTTGGCATATTTAAATTTCCGTAACCAGCTAAAATTGCTGGCCAAATTACTGAGTGGAACGGTACATTATCTTTCCCAATAAAGTAAAAAGATTCTGCTTCGTTATTTTCCCACCAATCTTTCCAGGAATCTTCATTACCAGAATTTTTAGCCCACTCAATTGATGCTGAAAGATAACCTATTACTGCTTCAAACCAAACATAAATCTTTTTTTCATTTCCTAGGTCGTCAACAGGTATATCTATTCCCCATTCGAGATCCCTAGTAATGGCTCTGTCTTTAAGACCCTCTTTAACGAATGATTTTGCCCAGTTAATTACATGAGGCCTCCAGTTGACCTTAGTGTCTAGCCAAGGCTGTAATTCTTCTCCAAGAAGGCTTAATTTTAGAAAGAAGTGTTCTGTTTCTTTAAATTCTGCAGGATTACCCGATAATTTGCTCGTAGGATTTAGAAGTTCTTCTGGATCAAGTGTTGCACTACAACTATCACACTGGTCACCTCGAGCCTCGGTATAGTCACATTTTGGGCACGTACCTTCTACATATCTATCAGGTAAAAACTTGTTATCTAGAGGATCAAATGCTTGCAGGGTTTTTTGTTTATCAATGTATCCATTTTCCAGTAGTTTTAAGAAAATTTTGTGAACTACATTTTTATGGTTTTCCGTCATTGTTGTGGTGTAGTTATCCCAGGATATAGATAGTTTTTCCCAGTAATCAAGGAACTCTTTATGATATTTATTTACTATATCAATTGGTTCTACACCTTCTTCATCTGCACGAACTGTTATTGGTGTTCCATGAGCATCACTACCTGAAACCATTAGTACTTTGTTTCCTATTACTCTGTGGTATCTTGCAAATATGTCAGCGGGTAAATATGCACCACCGATGTGACCTAGGTGCCTAGATCCACTTGCATACGGCCACGCAACGGCTACTAAAATATTTTTTGACATACTACATATAAGAATAGCTAGTTCTGGTTTCTCGTTGTAATAAACTTAAACCTATTATATAAATCATGGATATTGTTCTTGGGTCATTAGCTTCAGTGATTGGAATTGGTTTTAGTATTGAATTATTTCTCAAATCAATAAAAGGAAAAAAGCCTTACATCATTTCTTGGGCATTTGCGGTGTTTATGTATACAGTCGCCACAATAGCTCTAGTTTCCGGCCTTCTATCAGGGTGGAACTATTTAAACTTTGGCATTTTTTATTTCTTTGGAGGTATAACAAATGTTCCAGCGTTTGGCATAGGTAGTGCATATTTAATTTTTGATAAAAATAAAGTGAATGTAGCTTCAGGTCTGTATGTTCTGTTTGTTATTGGTGCTGGCTACTCAATCTTAACAAGTGGCATCCCAGATTTTTCAGGTGTTGTTGGCATTCCTGAAGGAAGTCAGCTGTATGAAATAAGCGGACCAAGGATGTGGGCAATATTAGGTAATTCACTTGGAAGTATCTCACTTGTAGGAATTGCTATGTACAGTATTTATAAATTTCGTAGGGTAAATGAAGATCTAGTAACAACAAATGTATTGATTGTTGTTGGTGCATTTTCTCCTGCATTATCTGGAGTTCTTCTTGCCTTGGGAGATAGTGCTTCAAAAACACTTTCACTTTTAGTTGGAATGTTTTTAATTTACTTAGGATACAGAGTCTCTCAAAGACCAAAAGTATAAATTTCTTCGAAACAAATAAGAAACATTTCTGTAATAATCATTTAACTTCTAGAGCCTTACTTTATGTAAATTCTGAAGTAAGTTGTTTATAAATATTTAATTTAAAGGAGATACAAAATGGAAGTAACAGCATACATTGACAATCTCTGGATTTTAATTGCAGGTATATTAGTAATGTTCATGCAACCAGGATTCATGCTTGTCGAGACAGGATTTACTCGATCAAAAAACTCAGTAAACATAGTTATGAAAAACTTTATGGATTTTTCTGTAGGTGCAATAACATACTGGGCGTTCGGATTTGCACTCGCTTATGGTGGGTCAACCCTTGGAGGATTTGTAGCATATGGAAATTTCTTTTTGGAGGGTGATTCAACAACTTATTTCTTTCAAGTTGTTTTTGCTGCAACCGCCGCAACTATCGTCTCAGGTTCAGTTGCTGAAAGAACTAAGTTCAGTTCATATCTACTTTTTCAACCGTTTATATGTGGTGTTATTTACCCTATTGTCACACACTGGGTCTGGAGTGGCCAAGGTTGGTTATCTGAACTCGGCTTTATTGATTTTGCTGGATCTGGAGTAGTTCATATGGTGGGTGGCTTTGCTGCTCTTGCAGGAATTCAAGTTGTTGGACCCAGAATCGGAAAGTTTGATGATAATGGAAATCCACTGCCTATCCCAGGAAGTTCAATGGTTGCTGGTGCATTAGGTGTATTTATTCTATGGTTTGGATGGTATGGCTTTAATGTAGGATCAGCTCTAGCTGCTGTAGATGTAAATTTAGCAGCAATTGCAGTCACAACAACACTATCAGCATCAGCAGCTTCAGTTGCCGCTATGTACACATCAATGATTGCAGGAAAACCTAATGTTGGAATGACATTAAATGGTGCATTAGCTGGACTAGTTGGTATAACTGCGGGATGTGCAAATGTTAATAACCTTGGAGCAGTACTCATAGGTACTGTATCGGGGATACTTGTAGTTTATTCCATTAACTTAATTGAAAAGAAAGGATTTGATGACGCTGTAGGAGCAGTTTCTGTACATGGGATATGCGGAGCTTGGGGTGTCTTAGCAGTTGGAATTTTTGATACAACTGATGGTCTCCTTTATGGGGGAACTTCACTATTTCTCCCTCAAATAATTGGAATACTTGCAATAGGGGGTTGGGCGTATGCAACTTCCTTTATCGTACTAAAAACTATTGATAACTTCTTTGGATTACGTGTTTCTAAGGATGAAGAAATAGCCGGACTGGATGTTTCAGAACATGGAACAACAGCTTATGGTGATTTCATTCTCAAAAAATAGAATACAATATTAGAAAATCAGTCATTAATTTCTTGGTTCTCCCCTTGAGGTTTGAAGGCTGATTTTCTATTTATTCCCAAAGTAAGGTGTAGTAAGATAAGGAACTTATGGTATTTGAATTTAAAGAAAAAGACTCTTGCGGAGTTGGTTTCATTGCTTCTCGTGGCCTTCCACCTACTCATGGAATGACATTAAAAATCTTAGAATGTCTATCAAATCTTGATCACAGAGGAGCTAAATTTGCAGACGGCACAGGTGATGGAGCGGGAGTTTTAACAGAAATACCCTACGAACTTCTAAATGCTGAGTTAGATGAAAGAAATATAACACTAGGAAAAGGGAAAAAATTAGGTCTTATATCATGCTTTTTTGATTCAAAAGAATTGAATGAATCAAAAGAATTAATTCAAAGAAAGCTTATAGATTTCAATATCGAACTTTTGTACTGGCGTAAAGTTCCAACTGATAAAGAAGTTCTTGGCACCCTAGCTAAACAGTCAAAACCATCAATTTTCCATGCTGTAATATCATCAGATGAAAAGAATGAAAAAAAATTTGAAAAAACATTATATCTTTTCCGAAAATCTCTTGAAAAAGAAATTTCTAATCATGAATTTTTAAATATCCATATCAATTCATGTTCATCTAGAACGGTAGTTTACAAGGGTCTTTTCACAGCAACTCAAGCTTCTGATTTTTACTGGGACTTAAGGAATCCACTTTTTAAAACAAGATTCGGCATATTTCATCAAAGGTTTTCAACGAATACATCTTCTACTTGGGATAAAGCTCAACCACTCAGAATGCTTGCACATAATGGAGAAATAAATACAATCACTTCAAATTACTCATGGATGCAAGCAAGAGAATTCGATGCATCTTCAAATTTCTGGAAAGATGACATTAATCTAATCAAACCTTTTATAGATGAAAGTATTTCTGATTCTGGACAATTAGATAATGCTGTTGAGTTACTAGTACAGTCTGGAAGGACACTTGCACATGCACAAGAAATGTTAATTCCATCAGCCTGGGAAAACAATCCTAGGTTTACAGAAGATGAAAAAGCTTTTTATCAATACCATTCATTCCTAACTGAACCATGGGACGGTCCTGCTGCAATTGTTGCGTCAGATGGTTTGGACATAATTGCAGGGCTAGATAGAAGTGGATTGAGACCAATGAGGTGGATGATTTCTGATAGATATGTTCTTGCAGCTTCTGAAGTCGGAATATGCCCCTCTGTAGAGGCTGGAGCATATAAGACAGCTCAGCTTGAGCCAGGTCAAACAATAAGATACCGAATAAAGGATGACGAACTTCTCGATGAAAAAGAAGTAATACAAAAATTGAGTAAAAAAAATCCCTATAAAGATTGGGTAAATTCAAAGCCATTAAGAGTTGATACTCAATTTAATAATTTACAAGATGACTCTATAGATACAGAGCTATTATCTAAATATTTTGACTATACACCTGAAGAAGAAAGATTGATTTTATTACCAATGTTAAAAGGAGAAGTTCCAACCGGTTCTATGGGTAACGATTCTCCATTAGGCATATTAAGCAAAAATAAACCTAGATTAAGTAGATTTTTCCACCAACTTTTTGCACAAGTTACCAACCCACCAATTGATCCAATAAGAGAACGATTTGTTATGTCCACAAAAACCTACCTTGGAAAAAGAGGTTCAATCCTTAAAGAAACATCTCAACAAGCTAATCTAGTATCACTCAAGACTCCAATTCTGAATGCTGGAACTTACGATAAGTTAACCTCTAACGAATTTTTAGGTAAAAAATCAGAAGTAATTAGCTTCTGTTTCAATAAAGCGGAAGAGGATATCGAAACGGCTTTAGAAAAAGTTTGCTTAAAGGTAAAAGACTCAATAGAAAACAAGAAAAAGTCACTGATTATTTTATCTGATAAAGAACTTAAAGTTGGTGAAAGTGTACTTCCTTCATTACTAGTTACAGGAACACTACATCATTACTTAATTGAAAATGGAATTAGGTTGAAAGCATCATTAATAGTTGCTTCCGGTGAGATTCGGGATGCGCATGACTTATCCTGTCATATCGCATATGGAGCATCTGCAGTATGGCCTTATTTAGCATTAGAGAATGTTCGAAAACTAACAACAGCTGACCCTGAATTAGGTTTATCAATCGCAGAAGCACAGGAAAATTACACCAAAACTTTAAATACCGGATTGTTAAAAATAATGTCAAAAATGGGAATATGTACAGTTTCCTCCTATAGGGGTTCTGAACTCTATGAAATAATAGGGCTCAATAAAGAAGTTAATGAAAGGGCCTTCAAATACTCTAAAAGTAGAACTGAGGGTATAGGTTACGCTGAAATAGAAAAAAATCTTAAGATATATTCAGACGAATCGAGTGTTGACATTGGAGGTTTCTATAAATATAAAAAAAATGCTGAGCCCCATATAACATCACCATCCACAGTGTTAAAGTTACAAAAAGCAGTCAGATCTGGTGATAAGGAGATTTGGTTAAGTTACCTTGAATCCTTAGAAGATAGACCCGATGTACAAATAAGAGATCTGTTTACACTTCCAGATACATCTCAAGGGTATGACAACCAAAAGAAAGTATCTTCAATTGATATTATTTATCAGAAATTTACAGTGAGCTCAATGTCTCTCGGAGCATTGTCTGAAGAGGCTCACCAAGCATTAGCTATAGCTATGAATAGATTGGGAGCCAAGTCTGGTTCTGGTGAGGGCGGCGAAGATCCTTTAAGATTCAATACAGAAAAAAATTCTAAAATTAAGCAAATTGCTTCAGGAAGGTTTGGAGTAACTCCAGACTACTTAGCTTCAGCTACTGAATTTCAGATAAAAATGGCACAAGGTTCTAAGCCTGGTGAAGGGGGTCAGCTTCCTGGATTTAAAGTGGATTCACATATTGCAAAATTGAGACACACAAATGAAGGTATAACTTTAATTTCACCACCACCTCATCATGACATTTATTCAATTGAAGACTTAGCACAACTTATTTACGACCTAAAAACTTTTAACCCAAGCAATCCTGTAAATGTAAAATTAGTTTCAGAACCTGGAGTTGGAACTATAGCAGTTGGTGTAGCTAAAGCAGGAGCAGATATTATCACCATAGCTGGGAGTGATGGTGGAACTGGTGCGAGTCCATGGACAAGTATAAAACATGCAGGATCACCTTGGGAACTAGGGTTAAGTGAAACTCACCAAGCTTTAGTAGTAAATAATATGAGAGATAAAGTTTTATTAGAAGTCGATGGAGGGCTTCGGTCTGCTAAAGATGTTATTATCGCTGCAACTTTAGGTGCTGATCGATTTGGTTTTGGAACATTACCCCTCTTAGCTTTAGGTTGCAAAATGGTTAGGCAGTGTCATGAAAATACTTGCCCGGTAGGTATCGCTACCCAAGATCAAAATTTAAGAGCTAAGTTCACCGGAGCGCCAGAACAGGTGATGCAATTATTCAAGTTTCTTGCTGAAGATGTTCAAAAATATTTACAGTTATTTAATGTCACAGAACTTGAAGATTTAAACGGTCATGCAGATCTACTTGGATTGAAGGTCCTAGAAAATAAGCTACCAAGCAGTCTTCACAAACTTCTTGTTAATGCTGTTCCAGAAAAAAAACATCCCGGCTTTGTAAGA
>Ga0194023_1000104_pt1 | contig 12867 bp, 6 predicted proteins | sample IW6Sep16_MG_FD_140348 | JGI IMG/M metagenome (GOLD analysis project Ga0194023, IMG submission 140348) | Freshwater microbial communities from the Broadkill River, Lewes, Delaware, United States - IW6Sep16_MG | ecosystem: Environmental > Aquatic > Freshwater > River | place: USA: Delaware...
GATAGCACCAAACCAACTAACTAATATGGGAGATGCAGCAAACGGACAAGACATAACAAAAGATATGATCGTGAACCTAGCTTCAAAGTTTCCCATATTAAGTTTAGATTGGTTATTATTAGGAAGAAGTGAGATGTTAAAATAATCTCACTTTATTCTTAATCACACCGTATTGGTGTACATAGCGCTGTGTTGTCATTAGGCTGGCGTGATCCCATACACGCTGTAAGCCTACGACATCACCGCCATTCTCCAGGTATTGTATCCCAAATGTATGTCTAAATGTATGTGTACCAATAGCTTCGTGTAATGGTCTTACTACCTCATTTGTAGAAGCACCTCTTCTTTCGTATTGTCTTACTTCTCTATTAAGTCCTAATTTCTTAGCTATGTCCTTTATATAACGATTAACATTCTGTGCTGGCATCTTCTCAAAGATGTTTTCACTATCAGCATAGGTATGGACCTGATCATATAAATACTGGCTACATTCTACTATAGATTGCTTTTGGGTTTTCTTCTCAAAGATTTTAACGAAGTAGTTACCATCCTTTTCCATGAAATCACTCAGCTTCATATTAATGGCACCTGACTTACGAGAACCTACCGACATCTGTATGATCCCTAATAATCTACATAATTCTTGGACCTTAGTAGTAGGCTGAAACTCACACCATGCTCTTCTCTCTTCTGCATTCAAAACAATATTTCTCTTCTGTAGCTGCTTAAAGTTAGTTGTGATATAATTCTTGAAATCTAAGTAGTCCTCATTATTATGAGACTTCTTATGATCTCTGATAAACTTTACCATAATAGTAACATAAGTACCCAAAGTAGAATTAGATGGTGCTTTCTTAAACTTACTTAGCTTACCCTTCAGGAATAACCCACAATAATCATGTAGCCATTCTAAGTTCATTGTCTCGAACCATATCCTCTGATCTCTGATTCTCTCATAGTTCCGGATAGTATTAATGACCGCTAAAACTACTTGCTTGTAACCCTTAGTTCTAGTAGATCGATCATTCCATTCGTGCATAATATCTACTACATACGAAGTAGATGGACTTGTCTCGTGCCATAGTCTTTTAATCTCTCCAGCATGAGGAATATAAGCTGGACCTTTTAATCTCTTAAGCCTACTGATCTCGTCCATAATCCATTGACGAGCTGTAAGAAGATCCTGATTATAATTATGAGCAAAGTCATGGTCTATAACTTGGTGGCCATCCCATTGTTCCTTTTCAATCTTAAATAACTTCAGTCTTGATCTCCTTGATCGGTTGTCTTTATAGACGATATAGAAATTTCTTAATCCGGTCTTTAATTCGGCACCGAACTCCACGTAAATTTTGTAATTTGGTCGCATGGTATTAAGTTTTTACTTAGTATTAAATGTGATTTCGGTCCGCAAAATCTGTGGACCGATTTTTCATGGAACTTAATTTGGATTATTACTTATAATCGTTATAATATGTCATATTCCAAATCTAAATATGTATAAATATACTATTAATTTGTAATAATAAGTATTAAAATACACAGAATTTATACCAAATATAAATTGTTAAGTGTTATATCTGGTTGATTATCAAGTAAATATAGGGTTTTAATTTTTCTTGTGGAACTAAATTCTAGCAATTTTTTTCACAATCCAATCATCTCTTTTAAAGCCTCTAGTTTTATAGTTATCTAAAAAGAAATAATTCGCATCTAATTTAGCTTGTTTGTCTAAGGACTTCAAGAAAATCTCGAAAGATTCTTTATCCATACTTTTAATAGACACTTTGGATTCCTCTAAAGCTTTGTCTCTAAACAACCCAACTGCCAAAGCATACTTATTGTACTCTCTGTGCGTCATTTTTATTCCAAATGGCTCAGTTTGCTCAGAAATTCCACTTAAATAAACATTATGTTTAGCCATGGTAGCCCATTTCCAATTTAATGGCTTGGCGTTAGAAAAATACCGATCAAATCCAGTTCCTTTACCAAGCAAGCTATTTGTTACCCCAGGCTTAATTTTTTGACCAAGAGCATCGTATCTGCTATCCAAAGTGAGTTTCCCAGCTATAGCCACATTGCTCATTAATGTGCCAAATAGTTGGCCCATAGGAGTATCCTTATACGTTTTACGGTCCTCTATGCCTGGTGCCACCAAGCCTTGTATATATTTAATTATTCCTGGATTAGTGTATCCGGTTAATGGTGCAGCTAACACTTCCAGTAAAAATGTAGAGTCTCTCCTTTCTACTGCTTTACTTAAGTTCCCGAATGTCTTTAGCATCCCAGCATTAGCAAAATAGCCCATAAGAACACCGGTCATTGCATTCATTGACTCTGCATCCTGGTCATCTTTTTTATACTTTATTGAATCAGCATATGCTCCTAAAATCATTAGTGGCCCAGCTAGAGGGTTATCTCTAAAAGAAAACCTGGTGCCACCAAATTTCATTGTAAATGGCTTCCACCCAGTACTATATAAAGCTTGTCTATCCTTATAGTTTTTTGGGCCTTCAGCTGTTATTGAAAACCAATCATCTTCTTCATCTAAAGCTGCACTTAGTAATCCCATCATTATTGATGAACCAATTACTTGCTTAATCGCAAAAGCTCTTCTCTGGATTGCAGTATCTCCGCTAACCCTTCTATAGTTTTCCCCAAGTGATGAATCAATCCACGCTACCCCTATACCAAGAATAGGTACATTATCCATCATAAGGTTGGTCATATTAGCTGCAGTATTTAAATAAGGAAAAACTATTTTATTGAAAAACTTTAAGGTCTTTGCCCTTCTTGAAGTCTCTTTAGGAGGGGTGCCAGCAGTTATCATGTTATTTATCGCATTAGGTAAATCTGCCAATATCCCAAACATTCCGGTAGCTTTATTCTGTAGAGCCACCTTCTTGCCTTGAAAGTCTGCAGCAGATGTTACACTTGGATCAATATTATCTAAAGTTATATTCCTATTGCTTAATGCCAAATCAATTACATCTTGCTCAGAAAACAAGTCCTTAAACTTTAAACCCTTACTTTCGGCTATACCTTCTAGTTGAGTTTTAGCAGCAGATATTGATTTAGCCCTCTCTGCCTTATCGTTCTTTACTAGCTCATTGATTCGTGCTTTAATATTAAAATCCTTTTTACCCGAACTCTCAGCCTCAGCCTTCGCTATTCTATATGCTTCAATACCTAAGATAGTGTCATGACTAAATTGATAGCCAATAACATCTAATGCGTTCATCACCCTAGAAGTATATCTAGCACCTTTAGCTACATTAGTCTTAAGGTCCTCTTTAAAACCTCTTCCCTTACTTCTAGATGAAGTAGTCTCTAGTATGCTGGACTCAATTATCTTGTCCATTTGCTTAAATGATTGACCAGTAGACAGTATCCTCGCAGCCTCAGCTAGCGAATACTTAATACCCTTTAAGCCCTCAGATAATCCTCTAGCACCAGCCTTCCCCGATGCTAGGGCTAGAGCAATAGTATCATATGTATTCTGAATATTACCAAAAATAACTGCAGCCCAAGTCTTTGGATTAGATAATACAGATGCGTGCCATAAAGCTATCGCAAATCCATCTGTAGACTGCGCAAAATGGATCTGAGCATAATCAATCGCTTCATTCATTTTCTTTTGCCTAAGCCTACCTGGTGGCATAGACAAAGCAACATCAGATTTACGCTTAAACTCAATAAGTTTATCGGGATCAATGCTCGGTATATTCATATACACACCAAGCTTGTTAAATATATCTTCAGCAGTTACATTGTCCTTATTTATAAGCTCCTTCACCTTTGCTTTTGATGGCTTCTTCCCAGTTTCCTTTTTTACTATATTGGCAATAAATTCAATAGCATCATTCTCTGATGCAACAATATCTTCAACTTGACTTATGGCTTCTTCGCTAATCTGCGTTGCTTCAATATCACTATATCCTAAATCTTGGGCTACCTTCTTAAGTTTTTCTAATACATCTTTAAGTTTATCAATACCTTCATCAATGTATGTTTTAGCTATCTGTGTTAAAATCTTAACTTCCTCAGCCCTAAATTTACCTTCCTCTTTTGGATTAAACGCAAATCCTACGCTAGAGCTTCTTTCCTTTATTTGCTTAAGCTTTTCTTTAAGATCCTCCCTTTTACGCCTGATCTCTGCCTTTTTAGTAGGCTTCTTAGCAGATGTTTTCTGTGCAGATTTAAACTTTTCAATCATTCTAGCTAAATCCTCTGCAATCTCTTTGTACGTTCTTCCGGAAGCACCTAGCTCATTTGCTCTTTCTGCTTGAAGGTTAACTATTCCCAATACAGCATTGTTAAGAATCGCAGCCGGATTCATGTCGCTTCTTCCATAAACATTAAAAGCACCACCTGATGATCCAAGATCCTCAATAATTTCAACAGCCTTAGATGCCATTTCTCGCATTCCTGGCAAATCTGAATTAGAAGATGCAAACATTAAGGCTTCCGATAACACCAGTCTAGTGGCACCAGCTAAAACTGGACTCTTTGTGAAATTAGCTCTTGCTTTCTCTGTATCTAAAGCATATACAAGATTCTCGTAAGCCATTTTCAGGTCACCATTAGTCTCTCTGACCATATCTGATACCATGTCATTAGCTACCGGCACAGCATATCTTTTCCCAGCCTCTTCTTTAGTCAATTTCTCTTTAGCGTCTTTCTGAACATCTCGATCTACTCGTTTATCTTTAAGAACCCTACTTATGAATTTACTGTATCCCTTTTCCTTCACCTCTACTTGCTGAGAAAACATTACTTCACCTTCCAAGTTGCTAAATATTTCTATAGCAGCTTCAGCCGTAGATTCGTTTAGTGGTATGCCATCAGTAACTTCTAGGAATCTATCAGACAAATCATCTTTGATCGGATTTCTGTATGCCTCTTTATTAGAAGGCACATAACTATCATTTCCAAATTTATATTTATCTAAATAGTCTTTAACGTCAGAATCGGTAATATTCATTCCAGGATTAGCTTCATTTAACTCTTCCACTATCTCATTAATACTGCCCTTCTTTTTACCGGTAACCGAAAACGGTTTTAATTTCTTAAACTCCTTTATTTGCTGGTCACTATAGATTTCTTCTAAAGCCGTCTCAGCAATAGCACCCCTACCTAATGTAGCATGAATAGCATCTTGTGGCGTAATTGTAGTAGCTCCACCAGTAGCATCTATAATGTCAGGCTCAGACAAGTATGCTTCAGCTATCTCCTTGGGGTTAGTAGATTTTTCAGCAATATACTTACTTATCTCACTTGATGGCACCTCAGTAGGTATTTTCTCTGTAGGCTCTAATGTGCCTATCTGACTTTTATTGTCATTCAACAACTGAATATAAGCCTCGTCTCTTTTCTTTTTGGAAGCCCTTTTACCGGAATCGTTAGTAACTTCAATAACTCCTTCCTCGTTTTTCGCTAATCGCCCATTGACTTTATTCGTTTTAACTAACTTACTACCTTCTATGTTATCCCCTTTAGGTTTAAAATTGGGAGCGACTTCACCCTCGCTCCCCCCTGGCAACGGACTGGTAGCGATCCCGGTATTGCCTATTTCTTGGTTTAGTTCCTCTTTTTTTTCCCTTAAAGCATTAATAACATCATTAGGTGTCATGTCTGGTGTAATCTCCACACCATTATCCTTAGCTACCTTCTTTAAATTATTGGAGATAAAAGCTGGCACCCCATCTTTGTTAGAAAGAATGTCCTCTGCTTCTTGAGTTAACTTTGCTTCTGTTTTTGTGACTTCTGGCTCTGTTTTTCCTTCGTTTTCTGTGATTTTTTCAGTACGGTTATCCCCAGTTTCAGGGCCTCGTCTAGCGTCTTGTTGGCTTGCTTCATTTCCTTCAGGCTCAGATGTTTCATTTTTCTTGCTTTTAATTGCTCCAGGTACTTGAGCAGCAGCACTAATACCACCACCCATAAATCCACCTATAACATATGAATCAGGAACACCATTAACCAAATGAGCATACATCTCTTCAGCACTTTTAGCTTCTACCGTTCCAGTAATTATATCAGCAGCATTCTGAGACATTGTTGTAAATACCTCACTAATACCTTCTTGATTAAAGTCATAGCCAGCTTTTTGGGCCATCTCTTTCAAGCTCCTATCAAAGCCTTCTTTTACACCCTTAACAATATCATCACCAGCTCCTTTTAATATCCCTTGAGTATATTTCTCAAAAAAGCCTTCTGCAACACCTGAGATCAATCCATTAATAGATGATGAACTAGCATCATAACCTTCATCTTGTAATCTTGTGTTTTTCTCGGCTGCAGCTATTGTTCCAACAGTAGGTAGTCCAGCTCCACCAGTAGCAGCCATCACCATTAAATGCGGAACTGTTTCAACTATAGATAAGCCTAATTCCCTTGATGCAGCACCTACTTTCCCTTCTTTAAGTAGATTAACTACCCCTTCCTCACTTCTTTTAACGTCATCACTAAACTGTTTCTGAGCATCAGCAAAGTATTGATTAACACCGCTATTCTTTAGATTATCTGCTAAGATTCCTAAGTCTCCACCTAAAGTACCTGGAATGTTGATCTGACCTAATGCCTGAAGCATCTTATCCGCTTGTTCTTGCGAGATCTCACCTTTGGCTACCTTCTTATTTAATCTGTATCTATGGAGGTCCTGACTAGGTACTTTACTTAAGTCTGATATTAGCTTAGGAACTTCTGTGATAGCTTTTCCTATTGAAGCTACCCCTTTAGCAAAAGTTGTGTTTATATCGGAAAGGATACTTGATTCTTCTTCTGACTTCTCTACCGCAGCTTGAGATATACTATCCTTAGCCTGAATGACATCTTCAAAGTTCTGTAAATTAGGATCAGTTACCGCACCAGGATTACTTGTGTCTTGCTCAATAGATATAACTCCAAACCCATCTTGAGGCTCTTCCAAGGTAATCTGATCTTCTTTTTTTTTACCTAAGTCATAGGTATTTAGAATGGTAGTTATTTTATCCTGATCATAGCCTAGATTGTACTTCCCTGATAAGTCACTTAATAAAGAAGAATAGTCCTCTCCATATGTCTGCTTTATCTGAGAGATCTTAGCATCATCATAACCTAAGTTATACTTACTGGATAAATCCTTTAATAACTCGTCTGGATTTCCGATCATAGTACATCTGCTTTATTTGACAGTCCTAAGCTACCGGTAGTAAATAACCTATACAAAGTATCAAAATCTTTGAGATCAACTGACTTATCTCTATCGTCCTTCTTTATTAAACTTTTCTTACCATCCTTGTCATCCCCGATAAACCATTCCTCTCCGTTTACCGTAAATGTCTTAGCTCCTATCCCGAATATGCCTTTAGATGAACTCTGTACTTCTTCAATCTTAGATACGACATCTTTATTAGGGTATTTATCCGGTTTATATTGAACGTCTTGAAGTGTCATTCCTTTCTTGGCAAGTAATTCTGATTTAGTTTGTTCTGTTAGTTCAGGAAGTTTCGCTAAGTCATCTTCATTAATGAATTTTGAAGCCGGAACTAACTCATTTCTATGTGCCAATAATCCCGTAAATGCACCTCCTGGTTTCTTTAAATCAAATTCTTTCCTTCCTTTAGTTGGGTGCATTATCGTAATGACTCCATTTTCAATTTTTGGATTCTGCCAGCCTTCACCTATCATGCCATCTAAATCTAACCCTTGTTGCCATAGATATATCTGATCTCGTCCTTTTAGAGCTTCTTCTACCTTCTCAGATTTTTTACTATTAGCTTTGCTTCTCTTAATACCTTCGTCAGCTAAATTCTTTCTCTTTGTCTCGGCAAGCTTCCTTTCAGCCATCGGATTGTACTGGGCTACCCCTATTGAATCATATACTCTTTGGACCTCTTCTCTAGCAGTCTCTAATGGAATGCCAGCATCAGTCATTTCTTTAACATGATTCCATATCCTTCTCTTCCTTTCTTGTATCTCCTTATTGGCCGTATTTGCCATGGTATGTGTATCGTACTCTCCAGCTAACACATCATTAATAGCAGCAGCTTCTTGCTCCATAGGATTACGGAATGTCTGTAAGTTTATCACTCCAGTATCCTGACCGGTAACTAACCCAGCTCCAGGTCGCTTACCAATAACATTTTCTCTCGCAAGTAATTGATTTTGATGTTTACGTAATTCTAATGAAGTTTTTAGTGCAGCAGCTTCTCTATCTACTTGTGCGCCCATCCTCTGAAAATGTTCTGCAGCTCTGATAGCTTCTTCACTTCTATTGTTAGGATTCATAGGATCGATACCCTTAGCAGCAAGCTTCATCCCAAAAGCATTCAACCTACCCAAAGAATTGGTGTAGGAAGTCATGGCGTTATCTACTAAATCTAAGCCTTCTGTTTCTGCTTCTATAGGTTTAAACTCTACCGGATCATCGTCATCGTCAAAGGGATCATAGCCCATCGACTGCATGAAATTATTCACATCTAATGATCTAGTAGATGTTCCTCTGCCTACATTGAAAATATTTGCACCAACTATATCCAGCATTATTTCATAAAGTCTAAATGGTCAGGTGTCATTTGCATCTGCCAGTTTAATAAATCCATTTCTTCTTCATCCATCGGTAGACCGGTAGGTGATAATCCATTCCCTCTTCTCCATTTATCTACTATTGGTGCAAATTCAGGTGATTTCCTGAATCTCTCTCCACCTAGTAGCAATGGTACAGCATTTGACATTGGCTCTATTTCCTGGACCGGTGCAATCGCTTCTCTTTCTTGTTGTGGAAGCCCACCTTCATCATAGCCCATCCATAAGGCATTCGCATCAGTAATAGCATATGGGATCGCTCCAGCCGTCTGATCGATACCTACGAACATATTATTAAAGCCTGATGTCTTTTGTGCTTGTATAGCATTGACATTGGCCATGTAAGTTTGATTCTCAGCAGCAAACCTTCTGAAATTATCTCTCTGAATAAACTGATCCTCGGCTACATCTTGACCGATTAACTGTCTTAACTCAGCTCTGTCAGCTCTTCCCTGATTCCCTTCTAATTCCTCGAAAGCAATTTGCGCTTGATTAGTCCTTAATCTATTCGCTTGTACATTAGCTCCAAATTGACCTACTTGACCTCCAGCTTTAGCTCGGAACTCACCAATCTCTTCCATTTGGGCCAACTTAGCATTGAAGCGTTCTCTTCTCTTAGGATCTCCTTGATCGGCTCGAAAAATAGCTTTAGAGATTTCACGAGCTAGATTTTGATTCTTCTCGTATTCAGGTGGAAGTGTAGGTGCCACTAGATCATTCTCCTTAGCAACTGCATCCAGTACTTGAGCAAGCCCAGCACCAGTTTTAAGTAATCCAAGTCCTAGCTGGGTAGTGGTCATAGCTTTAGCAAGCTTTATGTATTCAGCTTTTTGCCTCGCTTTACCACCACTATTTGTATCAGCTGCTTTAAGGCCACTAGCGAACAAATCATTATAATACCCTTCAGCGTATTTTCTCTGATCTTTCGGTAGACTGGCAAGTAACTTATTATAATCCTCTATAGAAGTCTGCTTAACGAAATTATCACCAGTCATTACCTGGTGAACTAATTCTGTGAGAGCATCTTTGTGATCTCTCCAGCTACCGCCTTCTGTAGCTTCTGCCTTCCTTTCTGATTCCTTTACATTGGTAGCTCGGCCACCGCCAACTATTGCTACCTCGGAACCACCGAATGGAGGCATATTATCCAATAATGCCATCGTCTAATAATACTGGTGAACTAATCGCTTTTTCCATTAATGCCTTTTCAATCTCTGAAGCATATTTATCGAACATATATTCCCAAGTCTTACGCAATCGCATTTCCTTGGAAAATATTAAAATCTTATTCTCTTTCACTAGCATAGGATTCTTCCCTGGCACAGCTCCCATCTTCTGCATTTCATCATACGCCTTGTTACTCTCATGGAAGTGATCACTAATCAGCTGCTTCTTCTTTTCTTTACTCGACATCATATACTCAATAAAGTATGCTAAGTGATCTCGCTGTGCGCATTCCATCAAAAACCTATTCCTCGCTATAATAAAAGTACTGCTTGGCTCTCTACCGCTACCACTATTCTCCGGTAATGGCATCTCCATAAGAGTATCTGTATTCTTATTCCACCTCAAAAAGACCCATGCTCGGATCATATTACCAAATAGCACCGCCTTGCTATCAATTAAGTCCTTTATCTGCCGTTCCATTTTATGAAATTGTCAGTATTTTAGGATTATTCCACATATATTATTATTTTTAATAATAGATTTATTTTATATGTATAGATTACCAACAACGAAAGAAAGCGTTAAAGCAAAATACCCTATAGGCGGTAGTGTTTACTTCCAAAAAGGGAATATCATAGGCAAAGTAGTATCAATCACTAGAGACTTCGCAACAGCGAAAGCGTTACACCCTAACGTACCAATAGCTCCCAAAGCGATTATCCCTGAAAAAAAAATGTACACCTACATAGTGGAAATAGAAGATGGTATGTACTTGATCCCCGAAAATCAGGTGATCGCTACCGTTCCTTCACACCCATGGTCATTTTTAAGGAAATTAAAGATCGAGGACCTGGAGAATCTGAAAAAGCAAGCTGCTTTACTTAAAAATCCTTATCAGAGGGCCATACTAGCAGTCATAGAGGCTAAAGAGGATCCAAATGTATCTACTATCCAGTCAATACTAAGAGAAGAACAATCTCAAGTATCACAAAGACTGGCAAAGCTTAGGGAAGCTGGATTCGTAGATGTAGACGTTAGAGGAACATCATACCACTACTCACTTAACAGAGAAAGGATCTCACTCTTCACTAGATTAACCCTTACCTTCTCCGAAATTGGAAAATAGAGCTTTTCTTCCTCTCTACTTGGTAACTTTGAGCAGCCCATTCTTGAATACGAGGATCGGCTCTCATAAGTAGAGTATTACCCATAGCATCCACTTCATCCCACTTCCTTGACTTCATACTTTCATCATAGGTAGGTAGTTTCGTAACTAGATCATTAAAGAAGATTCTAGGCATCAGGAAATTAACCATCCATCCTAATTCATCCAACATTTCTTGCATACTCCAGTCCTTCTTATCCAAACCTATCTTATCTAGGTCCGCTTGAGTAGGCACCTTATCCCTTCTTAATGGTTGATTATGTAGCATCCATGGGTAATGAGCTGTAAAGTAGTTCTTGACATTACTAGGCGCATTCTCGACTAATAATTTACATATATCTTGTGGTGGTTGATCAGTAGAGTAGAAATTACATAGCTGGGCCAACCCTTCACCAAATACGTGAGGATCTTTATGATCTTCAATATACATAGCTACCGGTAAGTCTCCTATCTGACACATTATCCTTGCCCGATCATAAATACTATCGGTAGCCAATGCTTGCATCATCAACTCATGCTTCACCGCTGGACTTAACTCAGGATTCTCCATCTTCCATATAAAACCTACCCCTTTACTACCTATATCCTTTTGGCGTAAACCATAAACATCACAGCCTCCCAAATACTTCTTCCCAGGCTTCGGTAGTTCTAGTATCTGTATATTCATAGTACCACTATCAGGATACCATACAACCTTCCTTCCTTTTACTTCCCAGTCTAAGACTCCATACATCAATGGATCAGGCTGATTCCTAAGATAGTTAGCTTGTTGCTGTATCTTCAGATCATCCCACTTACTTAAACTCGCTGAAGCAATAGATTCCTGAACTGTTAATGGATATTGTTGCTGGTGGATTCTGACTTTCTTCTCCTTTTGCCTTTGAGACATATTTGGATCATTCCACACATCATTCCTATACTGAAGTATTCTACTTACACCCTTTGAAATGTTCTCATTACCATATTCATCTACCTCTACTCCATACCAGCCTGGAAGGAAAACCCTGATCATATTATCTGTATCGGCAGCATCCCATACATTAATAAAACCATTGTTCATGCTCTCTTCACCAGCAACACCCAAACACATCACAAATCCATCTAGGGCCATACCCTCTTCATCTGCTAGTGCCGGTAGTGTATAATGGAATAAAGTATCAAAGTTCCTAGTCTTTAAGGCTTCATCATGCACCCATGCCTTTACCGTCTCACCCTCAATCGATTCTGAGGTAGCACCCTTAGCAATAATCTTGTTATTTTCTCCAACAAGCATTCTGTTACCAGCATCATCCTCTTCATACTCTCCAAAGTGCATCATCTTACTGGACCGCTTATGCAACTTAGGCTTTAAAGGCACCGGTAGCCTATCATACATAAATGTAATCTTGTTACTCAGCAATACCCTTTCAGCATCTTCCTCAGTCTTAGATGATAATACCATGGTAGTATTCCTCTCTCTACGCATCATGGCCATAATTACATTACAAGCCTTTGATGACTTTCCTTCCCTACGTCTACCCATTAGTAGAATACCATGGCCCTGAAGATCACCCCATATACATCTCTCACATAATTCGTGAAGCCAGTTATCGGCTCTTCTATACCTTACTTTGTCTTTTCCGGCTGAAGGATCGGTGTCAACGTCCATGTTACCTTCAGGACCTTTCTTACCAGCCTTAGATTTACCCCCATGTAGCCTAATGTAGTTGTAATACTGGTATTGAGTACCACACATATCTCCATAACCCTCAATACACCTCTTCTTCTCCCGATCCCAAAAACGCATTATCTCTAATTGCCTTGGGATCGGTAGTGCCTTAAAAGTATCTCCTTCTAAATCTATATTGTAGCCATCAGGAACTACTACCCTCTTCTTCTTCTGTGTCTCAGGCTTGTATATCTCACCATCAGGGAAATAGTTTGCTAACTGGGATAAATACCTCTCCAGTTGCTCTTCTACATCTTTGCCA
>Ga0194023_1000106_pt1 | contig 12808 bp, 9 predicted proteins | sample IW6Sep16_MG_FD_140348 | JGI IMG/M metagenome (GOLD analysis project Ga0194023, IMG submission 140348) | Freshwater microbial communities from the Broadkill River, Lewes, Delaware, United States - IW6Sep16_MG | ecosystem: Environmental > Aquatic > Freshwater > River | place: USA: Delaware...
CAATCATTTGCTTGTTTTTTTACTCGTTCAATATCTTTAATTAAATTTTTAATCTTTAATTGTATAGCACCGAGTTGTACTTTATCGCAATTTGCAGGAGTTGCTAATGATTGATTATTTTCAACACACTCTTCTTGATCTTGTGAATTATTTTTTGTGCAACTTGAACCACTATTTGCTTCTGTAGTTACAGATCCATCTGGATTTTTTATTGGAGGTGAACCACCAGGGACAGTTGAATATAATGGTACAGAAAAATCTCCAGTAAAAGCAGATAAAGGATCAAATCCTTGCTGCTGAATTCTATTTAAACTTGTCTGTTCGTTATTTCCTATACAACCAAGAATGATAGGTTCATTCCCATCAATACCATCCTTATAAAATCCAATAACAACTGAACCTTGTCTTAAATTTGATGTTTGATAGCTTGCTGCGTGACCTGAACCAGCAGTGACTGGATATATAACATCACATAATTCAAGGTACTTATCCTCAAGTCTATTTTTAGATTGAGTATGTTTTCCTACAATTCTAACTTTATATCTTGCTCCCCATCCAGGAAGAGTATCTACATCAGACCATTTTTCTGCGACTTGACCTTCTTTCCAAGATTCATCGGATTCAATAATTCCAGTCCACCAATAAAATCCACCGTTACCAATTGATTCTGGATTAAAGAGACTATTCTGCATTATCGTTTGTATGGTTTTCTACCGTAAGAATCTCTTACAAGAGTCAATTTTGTAAATGCACCTTCTCGTGCGTCAATAAATTGTACTAGGTTTGCTATCATATATAGTCCACTATTTTTACCACTTACAACTTGAGTTTTATCTGAACTTAATTCTGGAAAATCGCAATAGATTAAATTCCCAGCACGATGTGATAAATCACCAGCAATTGTAATATTTAATATAATTGTAAACAACTGATTATAACGACTTGCTGCTTGTGCTGTAATTTCATTTACATCATAATCTTTTTTCTTTGAATTCTCCTTATCAATTTTCTGCATCACTCCAATTGATTGTATCTTACTAACAATTCTTGTTGGTTTTCTAAAAAAATCATCAGGAAGACGAGTAAGATATGTTCCTGCAAGATTTACTCCATCAGCACCTTCTCTTTCACTTTCAAGTTTTCTTTCTTCATATTCAGTACTAAAGAAATTATATCTTCTCACTTCAGAACCATAAGCACCAATCATCATCTTTTGCTGAACGTCAATATTAATTGTTGGAGTTGCTTCTAATATCTTTCCATCATATCCAGCAGGAAGTTCTGTTGTATTTGTGTAAATATATTTCTTATATCCTCTATTTTCATCAAGTAATTTCTCAATTGATTTAAAGCGAAATCCATCATAATTCTCAAAGAAAAAGAATCCAGCAGATTTATCTCTTCCACCTATAGGAATACTTCTTTTTCCTAACCAAGTGCATTTATAAAATGGTTTTTCAGTATGTCCGTTAAAATTATATTCATTATCAGTAACTTCTATACTTAAATCCTTTTCAGTATTTAAAAAATCTTTAAGTATTTTTGAAACAGAAGTAGATATTTTACCTTCAAAATGTCCGTCAACTCTAGTTTCAACAAGTTCATTTGTAAAAAATTCTTTTGTTACAAGGTCCACCACAAAAACCATATTTTGTGTATGTTCCATTTTATTACGAATTCTTCCAATATAAAGACATTTCTCATCTGAAAAATCTAAAATATTTCCATAACCATCTTCAAGTTTTAATTCAACTTTCTCTGCACCACATAAATCTAGACCTTCAATTAAACTTACAAGTTTTCCATCTTTATCAACGGAGTAACCAGTATCAGCAATAATTGCAGTTGCCTTTATGTAATTCTCAAGAACACTTTCATAGTAATGTAGATTTACAAAACCACGATTTACATCACAAGACTTACCACCTTTATTTGAATAAATGGTAAACTTTGATACATTATATTCTCTTGCAGCTTGATTATTTAATCCCATTATCCAACAGTAAGTGGTTGTAATATACTATCCATACTACTATCTATGGAAGATGTTGAAGCATTTCCTCCACCCATCGGCATAGGAACTGGTTTTTCTACAATAACTCTTTGTATCATTATTGTAGAAGTATTCTCTCCTTCATAAGAAGTGTAATTTTTTAAGACTGAAATGGCATCATCATATTTTGCTCTATTCAAAGCACTTAAAAATCCAGGAAAGTTCTGTTCTAATGCAGCAGTTGTATCAGCATCAAGAACAAACTCTGGACCTTTTTCTCCCAATATTGCTCTTGTGAGACCGTGAACTTTACCACCTTTTTCATATGGTGTTAATCCTAAAACTTCTCTAACTCTTGCTGAACCTTTATACTCTACATTTCCAATCTTCCCAGAACCTCCCCACTGTGATCCAGGCACATCTATAGCTAAATTTTTACCGTGATATCCAGGATCTCCTTCTCTATATTCACTTCCAATTTCTATTCCTGCTGCTATTAATTTCTTTTTTGCTCTTTCTTTTTCTTCTAAAGTTCTAAATGCAATATGATCGTGATAATTTGAAGGCAATCCGTGACCTTCTTTATCATAATAAAACTGTTTTCCATCCCCTCTATATGTCGCATCACCAGTAACATATTGAACGATATCAAAACTACCAGAACTAACACCTGATGATGCTGCCCTAAATTTTGCAGTTCCATCAGGTGCTTTAGGAACTGTGCTTAAATATTGTGCGTGTTTTCTACTTCCAGAACTTTTATCAGCAGGTCTTTCCCATTCTCTCATCCACCAATCTGCTGCTTCTTGTGCGGAAGAAAAACTTCTTCTTTGATATTCACCTGGTGGGACTAAAGAAAGATTTTGAGGTTCATTTAGTGCATAATCAATTTGTGCTTTCCAATTAGTTTCCCAGTCGGGAACAGCACGAATAAAAGGTCCAACTCTACCGTGAGACCATTGAAACAGACCAACCCCAGTTCCTCCAGGTTCTCTTACATTTGGTCTAAAACTACTTTCTCTAGAAATGTTAGCCATAAGACCAAGTGCTTGTATATCACTCATCTTCTTCACATTAATCAAATAATCATAAATTTCTTTCTGTATTCCTGTAGGTGCATATCCACCATACATTCCCCCAGGAGAACTACCAGGTCTAGTACCAGGTTCAGTGATACCATCTAAATTCAATTGTCTACGAATTGACTGTAAACTTTCATTTACTTTTGAATTAATCATCACTTCAAAAGTTCTTGAAATTTGCTCTCCAATCTTCATACCAATACTTTCATTAGAAGAAAGAGTTCTTGGAACTACACCACCACCAGCAAGACCTACAAGTTGCTTTTGAATGCTTTCTATGGTTTGTGAAGATTGACTATCAATTGCATTTTGAATCAGTGCTCCAAATCCATACCCAATTTTTTGAAATACACTCTTCTCTGGTTTCTGTCCCATCACCAAATCAATAGAAGCACCCATCAACCCACCAAGCATAGGAATCTCTTTTAGATTTTTAGAAGTTTTTTCTAATATTCCAAGTGGGTCTTTCTTTGATTTGTCTTTTGGTGTTGGGAATAACTTTTTAATTTCTTCTTTTCCGCCAATATCTTTACCTGGTATTGTTCTTTGTGGTTGTAATCTTGGTGGTGTTCTTCTTATCTTTTTAACCTTTCTCCTAATTGCACCACCAACTTTCTTACCACCTCTTGTAACTTGACCACCCTTTGATTTTGTTTGAACTCCAGTATTTCCTGCAAAAGTATCATATAATGCACCACCAACAATATCACCAAGAATACCACCAAGAATTGTTCCAGCAAAAGGAATTGGTATAAATGTCCCCAAAGCAGAACCGATTGTAGCACCAACTGCTTTTGCTGCTGCTCTTCCAGGTTTTTCACCCATCGCAAGAGCAAATGCAAAATCTAATAACCCACCAATTATAGGAACTCTACCAAAAATACCTTTTGCAATTTTAGTTCCTGCTGTACCAAGAACTTTAAGTGATGCTCTATTTGCTTCTTTCCCTAATCCACGAGAAAAAATTGCTCCTTTTCCTGTCCCTCCAGCAAGACCTCTTTGAACTCCATATCTTTGATTAAGAGGTTTAAATCTCTTTCTAACATCAGCAAGTGCTCTATTTTGACTTGCACCTTGTGCTCTTCTTCCCTCATATATTCTTGCAGCATCATTACCATATATTTTTTCAATTTTTTTAATCTGGTCATTCCTGCTGAGATAATCTCGCAGTTTTTGGTTTGGTTTTAATGCTCCTCCTTTTGAACTTATACTCGGTTTTCCACCACCTTTGCCTCTTCCCAATCCAAAATCAGTTCCACCTGTTGCAGCAAGTCCCGCAACAATCGCAAGATTTGCAAAGATATTAAACTGCTTACTAAACTCATCAAAAGTTTTCTCAAAGTTTTCACCACCAATAGATTTTGCAATTCCTCTTACTTGGTCGTATGCTTTATATCCAGCACCTATAAAATCAACTACACCATTCAATATATTTCCAGTTAGTTCTTCAACAAACTTAAATGCTGGTGTAAGTTTCTTTGCAAATTCTAATACCTTTGGAATATGTTTTCCAAATTTATTAAAGGCATAACCAAGTGCTGTAAATAATAAAAATCTTTTCAGTCTATCAAGAAATCCAATCTTTGGTAAAGAAGGACCTGATATTTCCTTTTCACTTTTTGGTTCTTTCTTTTCTAATTCCTTTTCTCTTTTTTCAAATTTTTGTCTTTCTAATAACTTTCTTTTTCTTTCTTCACTTTTTTGAAATAGTTTTGTATTTTTATTAATTAACTTCTCAAGTTTTATAACTTTCTTACGAATTCTTATAACTTCAAATAATAAAGAAGTTCTTGTTTGTTTTGGTTGTTCTTCTGTTGGACCTATATCACCTGCTTTTACAATCGCAGAAGATTTTGGAATGATATTAGAAATTGGGACAAGAAACTTTTGACTATCAGTCCCTGTTGATTTTGATGGTGGTAATAATTTTTTAGAGTTAATAACAGCCATCTTATCCTATTCCGTAAATAGAAGCATTTGCTCTTTGAGTGGAAGTCATTTGGTCCATAATCTGTGGTACTTGAGAACCCGCAGAAGCAACTTGTTGCCCTCCTGCCTGTTGAATTATATCAGGTAGTGGTATGATTGATGATTGATTACTTCTGCTTACTGGAGGACCAGGAACTGATGGTTTTGCTTTTGGTGCAAATAAATTACGAATTGGTTTCATATAAAGACCAGATAATCCTTCTTCATCAGTAAGAGATTCCCTAATACCTTTGGGTCCTGCTGGTTTTACAACCTTTGCTTTTGGTGGTTCACTAATACCTTTGGGTCCTGCTGGTTTTACAACCTTTGCTTTTGGTGGTTCAACTTTCGTTAAATCTTTAGGACCACTCAACAATAATTGCCTTTCTAAATTCAATCTAAATTGACTTGGACCACCCCTTTGCACTTCTTTAGCAGCAGTCACCATATCTCCAGTTTGAAGTGACTTTGTTAATTTTTTATAAGTTCCAATAGGACCATAAGGAGCATTATATCCAACAACTAATACTCCTGCCTTTTGGTCGTCACTCATTTTATTCCAATAAGGAATCTCTTCTTTATACTTCTTTGATAAATTGCCTATATTTGTTTTTAATATACTATCTGCTTTTCTTTTTGTGATTGTATCTCCCATTTTTACAGGTTTCTTTCCACTCAAAATACTATCATAAAAAGTAGAACCCCATCCAATTGTAGACTTGCCTACACTATCTTTATATGCGTGAATTGGTGTGTCTGGTTTAATTGAATTCCAATTCATTCCACTAACAATACTACTTCCACCTGGTTTGATATAATCATTTACACCTTTTGTTAATGAAGATAGTGCTTCATCTTTTTGTAAATGATGTGCTGCTTTTCCAATAAAACCACCACCAGCAGCAAATTGAATATTATTCGTCATTCGTGGAATGTTAGTTCCACCTGCTGATTTGTTTAAATTTAATAAGAACCCAGCACCATATTTGTCTACTGCCTTTTTAGACATTACAATTTCACCAGGTTGTGCTGCAATCAGTTGCGTATCAGGACCAGCACCAGTAATATCAACACCTGCCTCACCATCAATATAACCACCCTCTTCATAAGCAATACTTTCTACAGGAACTTGTGGAATAAATGGAATCATTCCACCACCTTTAAATCCACCAATTCCTCTTTGCAGAATACTTTCCTGCATTAATTGAGAACCACCCGGAGTTTTACCAGTTTCTTTAGATTCTTTTGGAGTTACAATATTTGGGTCAGTCTTTTTAAATTCTTCTCGTCTTTGAGTATTTTGTTGTGTTGCAAGATATGCTCCACCAGCAGCAAGAGTACCACCTGCGACTAATCCTGCAGTTATAGGATTTTTCATCGCAAACTTTGCAAGTTTTGGTATTGCAAATTTTGCAAGTCTAAATGTAAGTTTTGAAACTGTCCCTATAAATGCACGAACAAATCCACCAAATGGTGTTGTGAATAAAACTAAAGCACCTAATAATGCAGGCCACCAATCCTTTAAAAATCTTTTTAATACTTCTACTTTTTCTTTATTTTTTGGGTCATTAAACCAATCAATAAATTTTACAAATGCTCTACCTAATAATGTATAAAGTATAAAATTTAATATTCTATCTAATATTCCACGAACAGGTGCTAGAACTTTAGAAGCAAATGCAGTAACTTTACTTACACCTTTTTCTAAATCTTCTTCTCTTCCTTGTCTTCTTAATCGTTCTTGTCTTTTTCTTTCATCCTCTTCAGTCTTTTTGATTGCTTGATTTTGATTTGTAAGACTTTCAAGTATTCTTCCTAAAGTTTCATTAATTGTAATTACATTTTTGAGAAGTCTATCTCCACCTTCTTCATTCTTATCTGCAAATTCTGGTGTAATTGCTTTTTCTGTAAGATAATACTTTTCCTTATTAACTCTTACAGGACCAGAAACTCCTAAATTATCTGCAGTTATTTTCTTTTTCTTTAATTTAAATCTACCAACTTTACCTTTAATTCTTTTATATTCTTCAGTTAAAATCATACTTTCTTCGGTTGATATTTTTTTATCAACCATTCTTGCTTCCATCAGCTTCTCACGAAGAAGAGTCATATAAGTTGAATAATCAATATCAAAAACATCATCAAGACCTAGAAGTCTTAATAGTCTTTCATCAACTTCTTCACTCACTAAATCATCTTCACGAGTTCCTTCATATAAAGCAAGAGATTTTTCTCTCTTTGCTTCGTTTTGAATATTTTCTAAAAACTCTTCAAGACCTAATGGTTCAAAATCATCATCATCGTCATCATCAAAAGTTGCAGTTGGAGTTTTTTTAGAGATATTTTTATCTTTCTCAGAATCTTCTTCAGAATCTTCAATACTTGGTGTTTGATTTTCTGATGCTTTTGCTGATGGTAAATAAGTTTTTACTAACCATTTTTGGTATTCTTCATTAAATATTCCAGTCTTATCTGTAAGATCTGGAAATCCCTCAGTTCCTTTCTTAATATTTTCAATTAATTTATCAGCATCTTCCTCAGAAAGTTTTACTTCTGAATAATAATGACCGAACTGAGACTTTATGCCAGTAAGCTTTGCTTTAAGGACACCATAAGTTTTTTCACTTGTATTTTGATGTGAATACCAACGTATTGGTAAACCGGGTGGTGCATTAACTGGCATTTTGTTGTTGCTTTAATTTCTCTTCTTCTAGATGATTCTTTAGCATCATTACGTAAATATCTCTCTCCCAAGGGATGAGATTTTCTATCTCTGTCAAAGAGTATTTATGATACTGCAACAAAGCAAAATTGAGTTGATAATAATTCTCTAGGTCCATATGGACCATCATTACACGAAAAAAGATGATAACCCTTCTAAAACAACTTCATTTTCTACTTTTGTTTTAGGATTTGTAACTGTAATCTTATGAGACAATTTAGGCATCGTCTCAAAGAATGTTTCAATTTTTTTGAACTGTAAAGAGTTCATTTGATCTAAAAATTCAGTGATTTCTTTTTTCGTCACGTCACTTGTAGACCAAACTTCATCTTCCGTATAAATCGTATCAATACAAGAAGAAATTAGATCAAATGCTTGATCCATATCATTTGCTGCACTGAAAACAAAATTATTTTTAATAAATTGATCTAATGATGGATACTTCATTTCAATCATAATACTATCATCAATTTTAATTTTTTTATCGTGCCCGTCAAACTTCTTGACTTCAATCTCGTCTACATTAATTTTTACAGGGACTGTAGTTTCCCCATCATCAGGACAGATAATATTAACTTCAATTTCTTCTCCTACAGATTTTCCACGAATATTCAAGAACAAATATTCAATATCAAAAGTAGGTAAAGTCTCAACTTTAATTCCTCTAGTCTCAATACAACTTTTAATGACTGTCTTAATTGCTTCTGTTATTTGTTTAGTATCTTCACTTTCTAATGCAAGGACTAATAATTTTTCTTCTCTAACTAAAAATGGACGATATTTAATTTCTTTTCCAGTTGATGGTAAAGTCAAATGGTAAGATGGTGTAGAAATTTTAGGCAGTGGCATAAAAATATAATTTCAGGTACTTTATTTATAACCTATTTAAAAATCTCCAGTTTCACTTGCAACATAAGTCCTCCCACCAATATTTACCTCACTTCCATCTGGATATAAAGTAATTCTAGAACCATTTGGATCATAAATTGTTGCTGGTTCTGTTAAATTTGAACTAACTGCACTAAGTGGATTAAGAGTATTTTTATTACTTGAATTTTCTTCAAATTTTGACGCATTACGAGATACTACATATCTAGAATATGTAAAAGAAACCGTACACTTCAACAATTGAGAACTATCATATGAAACAGGCATAGAATTAATACTAATGGGATATGCATTTATAAATTTATAAGTCAATGGATCTCCTTTATAATCTCTTTCAAATTTTGTGATATACATTGCATCTGCGTAGTAATTTTTTGGAAAATTAACACGATAATTATATGTTGATTCACCTTGTCCCTTTAGACTATCCTCGCCAACAACATAAGAAATCCAATTTTCAAAAAAGTCTATAATACGGTATTCATTATCTACATAAAAAGTAAAATCCGATCTATCATCATACAATCTACGATATGCGTGTCTTTCAGTAACTCCAGTATAGTCATTGTTAATTTCATTTGTTGCAAGTGAAGAACCAGGAAGTGATGCTTCAGAGCAAGATAATTTAATTAGTTCTTGATTTACTATATTACTATAATCTGCACCAAAAAACCTAACTTGATTAGATGATCTAGATTTTAAAAAACTCTCCATTTTTTGATTTGGTCTAAACTCACATAAAAAGTGAGAAGTTAAAGCAGGTCGCAATAACTTTTCCTTTATTTTAGACATCTTAACTGGTTGTATTGCTGGTCCAGCCATCTATAAATACTCTTAAAGTTTATAATACTATGTAGTTAATTAATGGCAGAAAGTAATAAGAGTATATATAAACCATCATATCCAAAAAAATACAAAGGAGATCCAAATTCTATTGTATGTAGAAGTACTTGGGAAAGAAAGTTTTGTCGTTATTGTGACTTAAATGAGAATATAATTTCCTGGGCGAGTGAGGAGTTTTTTATTCCCTATGTGTCTCCATTAGATAATAAAGTTCATCGTTATTTTCCAGATTACTTAATAAAAGTAAGAGAACAAAATGGAGAAACTAAAACATATCTAATTGAAGTTAAACCAAAAAAACAAACAAAACCTCCAGTTAAAAAATCAAGAGCAACTAAATCATTTATATATGAAACCAAAACTTATGCAGTTAATCAAGCAAAGTGGAAAGCAGCAAAAGAATGGTGTGATGATCGTAAGATAGAATTTAAAATTATCACAGAAGACGAACTTTACAATAAATGAATCAAGGTTTCGGGCAATATATCAGAAGAAATGAAACTTCTGAAGACAGAATGTATGAAATCAAAAAAAGGATCAGAAGAATATCTGATCCTGAAGATATTATGATAGAAATTATTTCAGTATTAAGAGAACTTGAATATGTTCCTGATGTAGGTAATTATTATACTTTCATATATAATGCAAAAACTCCAGGAATAAAATACGATCAACATCCACTTATTGCTACATTAGGAAGATATAATTGGGGATTTAGAGGATTAAATTATCACTGGGAAAGAGTTGACCCATCTCAAGCAATTCGTAATTATACTTGGAATGAAGTTGCTGGATCATTGCATCTTGTATATCCAAATGAAATAAATTATATGAGGTCAATACCTTATTCAAAATTCAGAATAAATAGATAAAAACTATTCATAATAGTGGAACAACATACAAGTAGAAAAAGTAAAGTAAAATTAGGTACAGGGCAATCAGCTTCTGATATTTTTATTTCCACTAAAGTAACAAAAACTGGTAGAAAAAATCAAGATGGTTCACCGATATTTACTACTGAAGTTATAAGATATCCAAGTGCAAATTCAGCAGAAAGTGACGGAGTTGTTATAGCAACAGGTAGTAATGAAGATGGTGCTCCAAAAATTTCAAAAACTGCAAATATAACAAGCACTGAAGAAAGATTTTTAACATCTAAAATTGCTGAAGTTAGAAGGCAACAAATGGGAACTATAAGTTCTAACTTCAATTTAAATGCAGAAGAACAAAAGGCTTATGCTGAAGCTGGTGGAACTGATCGCAACCCAATCAGTCAAAGTCAATCAAACGATGATGGAGTAGATCCACCACCAAAAACTTTACAAATAGACGAAATTAAATCAAATACAGCAGATCCAAAATATGATGATTTAGTATATCCAACTGGATTGAGGAATTTCGGTCAAGATTTTATAATGTTTACTGCATACTCTTATGGTGGAAGATCTATCAATCCAGGAGCAAACTTATCGGAAACTCAGTCTCTTGGAATTGGTACCAGAGACTTCGGAGAAAGAAACGGATCAGTTTCTCTTCCAATTCAACCATCAATTACAGATTCAAATACAGTTCAATGGGGCAGTGAAAATTTAAATCCTATAACTGCTTTTGCAGCATCTCTTTCACTTGGTGCTATGAGTGATCCAACTAAGTCATTTAATGAGGCATTAGGAGCAGCAGAAAGACAAATTAAAGAAAATAAAAATCTTAGTCCTGCAGCAAGATTATATCTTGCTGGAAAAGCAGTTGGTGTAAATGGATTACTTTCAAGAATTGGTGGTGGAATCTTAAATCCAAATATGGAGTTATTATTTCAAGGTCCTCAATTAAGACCATTTACTTTCGTATTCAGATTATCAGCAAGAGAAGAAAGTGAAGCAAATACAATAAGAAAAATTATTAGATACTTTAAACAAAATATGGCTGTTAAAACAACACCAGATAATTTATTTTTAAAGGCACCAAATATATTTGAGATACATTATAGACAAGGGGGAGGAAAAAAATTAAAAGATCATCCATCATTAAATAAAATTAAAAAATGTGCTTTACAGTCCTGTAGTGTTGACTACACTCCAGATGGATCTTATATGACTTTTAATGATGAAAACAATACGATGGTTTCTTATAATTTAACTCTTCAATTCCAAGAACTAGAACCAGTTACATCTAAAGATTATGATAATAATCTAGACCAAATAGGATACTAAAATGCCTTCATATTTCAGACAAGTTCCAGATTTTGAATATGTAAGTAGAGATTCCGAACAAAGGCAAATCTCTGAATACGCAACTGTTAAAAATTTATTTCGTCGTGGAAAACTTCGTGAAGATATTTTTGGAAATCTTGCATTCTTCACAAAGTATAAAATTATAGGTGATGAAAGACCTGATAATGTTGCTTATAAAATTTATAACGATGAGACTCTAGATTGGGTGATTTTACTTTCTAATAATATACTCAATATTCAAACAGAATGGCCTTTACCACAAAAAGTATTTGACAGTTTAATGCTAGAAAAATATGATACTTATGATAATCTTTATAATGGTATTCATCATTATGAAACTCAAGAAATTAAAGATAGTGTTGGAAATCTAATTCTTCCATCTGGAATTAAAATACCAAATGAATGGAAATCTGGTAATGGATTTCTTGCAACTTATAAAACACAAAAAGTATTATCAATTACATATTCACCTACGGAAAGTTTATATAATGTTAGTTTAGATAAAGATGATAACTTATTTGATGAAGATGGAGAACTAATATCAATAAAAAATCAAAGAGTATTTTTAAATGGATTTGAAGATTCTACAATAGATGGTGAACATTATATTAATGATATTCAATATAATAATGAAATATCAAAAATTATCATAAAAATAACTGCTAATAAAGAACCAACTCAACAAATCCCAAATGCTACTGGATATGTTGAATTAGTTCAAAATAACCTTAAATCATATAACCAATACCATTATGAATATTACGACACTAATCTAAATATCATAGTTACAATACCAGCATCTAGTATTTTAACACCAGTTACAAACTATGAATATGAAAGTCAATTAGAAGACGATAAAAGAAATATATTTGTACTTAAACCAAGATATTTAAATATCGTATTTAATGATATGGAAGAAATTATGAAATATAAAAAAGGGTCCTCTCAATATGTTTCAAGGACCCTTAAAAAAGGAGACAATATTAGATTATATAACTAATCAACTTTCTGCTAGTTTTTGAAAGTATGAAAGAGGGTCATCTTCATCATCACTACCACTAGAATCATAACCCGATTCAGA
>Ga0194023_1000109_pt1 | contig 12653 bp, 2 predicted proteins | sample IW6Sep16_MG_FD_140348 | JGI IMG/M metagenome (GOLD analysis project Ga0194023, IMG submission 140348) | Freshwater microbial communities from the Broadkill River, Lewes, Delaware, United States - IW6Sep16_MG | ecosystem: Environmental > Aquatic > Freshwater > River | place: USA: Delaware...
ATCTTCATTCTTATAAGTATAAACCTCATCAGTATTTAGACCCATAGGACCAAACTTAACTCCTGATAAGAATATAGCTTCATCTATAGCTCTATTAGCTGGATTATAACGATAGCCATTCTCCTTAAACTCATAGCCCATCTTTCTCATCAAACCTTTTAGCTTCTCATTACCCATCTTACCAACCATAGCTGGGGATAAGTACCAAGTAGAAAGCTTATGCTGATAAGGAATAACATCTCCTGTATCTATCTTATACTCCCCTTGTACAAAAGGCTTCAATATAGCCATAGAAGGGTGTGGGTCATTATATCCAATTAATTGTCCAGACTCTAACTTAGCTATGTAATCTTCTAACTCCTTAGTCTCTCTGACTAAACCTTTCATTACATCTAAGTATCTTATAGGATCACCATAACCTTGAGCATCAGTAGTATTCTGACCTTCACTATACTGTCTATAAGCAGATGAATCTTTACCGTGTAATTCTTCAATATGGTCTAAAGTTTCTTTAAAGTTTTTATACTGTACAGAATCTTTACCATATTCAGCCTCTAGAACTTCAAGTATATTACCTTCTTCATCTTGTAAATACTCTACATTATAACTATCTTTACCAATTCTATTTACATTAAGTTTAGTAGCAGGTGAGATAACACCTTTAGCTCTCTTAAAGTAATCTGCTTGATGTTTGTAATTAGCAGGGTCTTTAGTAGTCAGTAACTGTATACTAGCTTGATGTAGAATATTATTAGCTACGAATTTCTCCATAGCATCTAATCTTCTCTTCTGATTTTTAGCTATAAAATACTGTTGGGAATCTATTAATTTACCGTCTAAAGTATACTTACCATTATTAACTACATAAGTCTTATCATACAACTCAAAGTTGATAAAATCTTGAGAGCTTGTAATTAAAGGTAAACCTGTACCGTTAAACTTCTTATATAGTTTCCTAGCTTCTCTATTTACATATGCAGTAACTTCCTCAGTTACTTTACTAGGAGTGCTATCTGCATTAATATTAAGAGCTTCAAACATTACAAACTTGTCGCCTCTAAACTGGGTTCTTCTAGACTCAGTATTAGTATAGTTTTTAACTCTCTGTTGTTCAGCTTGCGCTAATTTAACTATTCTATTTATGGCAGCTTGAGTATCAAATACATACCCTGAGAACATAACCATAGAGCTACTATCTGAAGGTATAGGTAAATTATAATATCCTATATTAGTATTTTTACCTCTTTTATTAGTACCATAACTATTAGCAAAAAACCCAGTAAGTAAAGTGTGGAAGTAATCTATATCAGTTAAGTTAGAATAATCAGAAGTAGTACCATCTGCATTCTTTCTACCTTCAAGTAAATGGTAGTTTAATAACTTAGACTCTACATCTTCTTGGTTTCCTAATATACCAGTAGGCTTAAATAACTCACTGATCATAGTGTCAGTAGAGTAATAGTCTTTTCTTTTCTGGTAGTTTTGTTTAACGTCACTAAATATCTTAGTAGTTAAATTAGGGTAAACGTGAGCCCACACTAAATCACCATTAAGGTTTCTATAAGTATCAGTATATCTGTTAGGTAAGTAATCTCTAACAGAGGTATACATAGCTTTAATATCTTTTATAAGAGCTACTTGCTTTTTATTATCTTCTCTAGTAGGATCAATAACTAAAGGCTGCTGCATTTCTTGAATATTCTTAAGAACATTATTTAAGTTCTGTAAGAATTCAGCATCTACTTTAGATAAGTAGTCAAACTCTTCAGGAGTAAAAGTCATACCTATATCAGCTAGTACATCTACTTTAGTTTCAGAAGCTACATAAGCATCTACTACATTAACATTCTTTAATTCAGTGTTAGCTAAGTAATCTTTAACTGAATTTGTTAATCTGTTGACTATCTGATTTCTATTTACATTAATAAACTCATGTATAGGCACTCCACCCTTACCTATTCTAGTTGAAGACATCTTAGAGATTTGAAAAACTCTTTGAGCTACAATAAATAGTTCATTTAATTCTTTCTCATCTTTATTGAAGTTTTCAACTACCCACTTAATACTAGGAGAATTAGAATTACCCATCTTTTCAATCATGTCATCAAAAGATAAAGCTCCACTAGCAGCCTCCATAAATTGATTGTATACTATTACTGGGTCTTCAAATAACTGAATACCAGTTTCATTATCATAGTATTCTCCTTCAAACTCAAAAGCATTAGCTACTGGATAGGTGATAGGAATTTTAGCAAACATAGCTCTAGTATTAGCAGACAAGTCCGACTTAGGGTCTACTCTAAGCTTGTCAAATTCATAACTAGCCAACATGTTCTTACCTTCATCTATATCATAACTCTCCTCTGACTTAACTACCTTTAAGTTGTATATTCTATTAACTTGATCCATCACCATTTCTTGGAATACAAGATCTGATTTTAATGCTTCTATGGTATTTAGAATAAGAGGATTATCAGATTCAAATGATTCTAACTCTCTTACTAATGAGTTATATAAATCATTCTCTCCTGGAGTAAATAGTCTTTTCCAAATTTCTTCCTCTACAGAAGTAGTTTCAGAGAGATCTCCGAATAAGCTTTCTAGAGGGCGCTGTGTATCAATAGATTCAAAATAAGCAGTATCTAATACTTTATCTACCAATTGAGCGGACATCTGTACTGCCATCTCTGTTAATCTAGGAGATCCAAATCTGTCATAAGTAGCATAAGTAGAAGCTAATTCTACATCTCTTGTAAATTTAGGAGCTACTCTACTACCAGTGTCTATTCTATGAAATAAATCAGTAATAGTGTTTCTGTGAAATACTAGATTATAAAGATTAGTAAATAAATCTTTAATCTTTTTACTTAATTTACCTAAAAATGTAGTAGGTTTATTTTGATCTTTTAAGTTTTTATATGCTCTAAAATCTTCAGCTAACTTTTCTTCTAATTCTAAATCACTTAAATCACCATACTTTTCTTTAGCTTCTTTTAATATACTAGCTCTCTGCTTATCAGTTAAGCTCATATTAAATACTACGTGAAAAGCTTCGTGATAAGTAGTACCTAAAGCAGCATTATCAGCTATAAATACAGCTGAGTCTTTGAATAAACCTACCGCACCTTCTATTGTAGTCATGTGCTGTATAGAAGGCAACACAGAAATAGGAATAGATGGGAAGTTCTTTTTGAACCACTCAATCTGCTCAGTCCTATTTAAATTACTGAGGTCTGTTTTAACTAAAGATGCTTTACCTTTTTTACCTCTATTAGATAGTCTAATAGGTTTAGGTCTAGCTTTAGTTTCCTCTGCAGGTTTCAACTTTCTGAACATATCTGCAGACATCATATTAGGCATCTCAGGTAAAGTCTCTTCTTTAAGAACTATTTCAGCACTAACATCATATACAATATCATTACTTAAGTTAGTTCTAAGTCTGTCAGATACTACCTGTCTATACTCTGTAAACCCAAAATCATCAGCTACCTTACTGTTAAGTAAGTTAGGGTCAACATTGACCATCTGATCATTTAACTTCTCTAAAATTTCATCTGCTGCAGCCTCTGGGTCTAGATTAGTAGTAGTAAAATTATAATTACTTTCTCCTGACCAGAATCCATATCCTACTATCTTACCTTCTTCTTTAATAGGTCTTAATATACCATCACCTTCAGGTTTAACATAGTATGCTATTCTAGCATAAGCATCTTCTCTAGTATCTTTATTAGTATCTTCAGCTAAGTTAATAGCATCTAATAAAGCCTTTCTTAAATCATCTTTAAACTGAGGTCCCATCTCAGCTATACTATTAATATGTAGTTTGATAGGATGAGTACTTCCATCTACTTTTTTAGCATAGTAATAAACGTGACCAGGTAATTGATCTTTTACAGCATGTTTCTCTTTATCAAATGGAACCATAAAGTCCATCTTCATATTAACACCCATATAACCATCAAAGCTAGATATATCACTCATGTTCTCTACGAACTTGAATCTAGCATCGTTAGGTTTTAATTCAACTGTTACAGTCTCTCCTTTAGCAGCTGCCTCTCTAATCTTTTGAAACTTAGGCTTAACAGGAAGCATACCAACATTATACTCAACGCCATCAACTGTAGCAATTAAGTCAATTCTACCATCAATATCAAATCCCTTACCTACATAAGCATCATTAGTTCTAAGAGTGGCCTCTGTAATTTTACCTTGATAAAGTAATTTATCTACTTTTTCATTATTTTCTCTATTAGCAGGAGAAGCTACAGTCATAGTAGTTCCAGTTGGAGTTTTAACTGAAACATGAGACCACTTACTATCTAGTCTAGATCTATCTAAGTTAGACAATAACTCTTCAGGAGCTTCTGCTTCAGGAGTAGTACCGAACTCTTTTAGACCTATGAACTCTAACTGACCATTTTGTAACACTTTGACTTTAACAGCAGCCATTCTAAGAACATTAGAAGTCTTATCTAACTGTCTAGGTTCTTTAGCTTCTGATTTATTCTCCTTTACTTTAGGAGTAGGAGCTTCAGGAGCTTGCTCTACAGGCTTAGGTTTTTTATTTAAAACTTCTCTAGCTGTTCTGAATGCAGTCTCTATATCAGCTATAGGGACTCCATCAATAGAGTCTTTGCCTAACTGACTATAAAACTCATTACTTAAATCAGGATTATCAGCAAGTATTTTATTTAGGCCTGCTTCTCTTTTCTCATCCCATTCTTTCTGCTGATCTTCAGTTACACCTTCTCCAAGTTGACTTTGAGTAGGAGTTCTCTGACTCATAAACGCATCAGAACCTAGAGATAAAGCTTTATCTACGTTGTCTATAATAGTCTTACTCTCAGTACTAGCTTTTATATTATTAGCTAACTCTGTTGCTTTCTCTAATTCACCACTACTAGCTAAGCTAAGAACTTCCTCTGTCTGTTGATTAAGAATCTGAGTAGCTTTAGCTTCAGCCTTCTTTTTAACCTCATCAACTCCTTCCTTAGTCTTAAGAGTATTAATATTAGTATCAGCGTCATAACGCTTCCTTTCTTGAGCTACAATCTTATTAACTATAGACTCCAGCTCTGTTACTCCTGTAGTATTAGATAACTTAGGAGCTTTATAATCTTCAGGTACTGACTCAGAGTACTTCTTAGCAACTTCAGGATATTTATTTTGTAACTTCTTAGCTATTTTATTATTAGCATAAGTTAGGGCATCCTCTTCCAGTCCAGCATTGATAGAGTTCAATCTGGTATTTAAGTTGTTGATATTCTTAGTACTTATATCAACTATTCTCTGATTAGCAAGATACTCATCTTTTACCGCAGGATCAATATCAGCTTGATCAACTACTTCCTGTCTTGTTACTTCCTCATCTACTTTAGCTTTCTTCTCCTCAAGTTTTGCTTTCTCAATAGGGTCTTGACTTTCTTGAGCAACCTGATCTAAATGCTTTTTAGCAGCTTCTGCATTACCAGATGCTACTTGTTCTGCTATCATTACATCGTCTTTCTCTTCTTCAGTTAGGGTAGTGTCATTAAAAAGATTCCTTAACGTTTCACTCTTTCTTAATGCACCATTTAATGCTCTTTGAGGTGCAGGTAATTTACCTATAGCCTGAAATAGAGCACCACCTAAAGCACCTTGTACAGCAGCTTTAGCCAATTCAGGATCTTCTAAGTACTCACTTAGACGCTCTTGTAATGTCGTACCATCAGGGTTAACAGCATTCTGAGCCTCATTAGCAGCAATAAACTGAAAAGCCTCCTCAGCAGCTTCTCCTCCAGCCTGAAAAGCTAAATTAGCTGCCCCTGAACCTAATCTCCCTAAGTTCTCTGCCCCTATCAATCTATCAAATCCTCTAGCTAAAGCAGTAAATTGTAAATAATCTACACCTACTAATAAAGAGTTAGCTCTCCAAGTTTTAGTAGCTGCCTCTTCTGCTAGTCCTCTTAAGTCTTCTAAATCAGCATCTGGGTTCTCAGCTCTTAAATCTTTTAAAGTAGATTCATAGGCTTCAATAGACTCCATACCAGCTTCAACTGTTCTAGAAGCTACTGCAGCCATACCTGCATTTACATTTTGTACTGTCCTTTTAAGATCCTCAGCCACTTCAACACCTCTACCAGCAGAAATTAATCTTTGTGCTTTTACTAAGTCATCAGAAATAAGACCTGTGCTACCTAACTTTCTAATCAAAGCTGGACTTGCTAAACCAGCTGTAGTTAAACCTACTGCCATCATAGCAACTGTAGGACCAAATTGTGCAAAACTATTGGCCCAGAACTCAGAGTTCATAGGATCAAATATAGCAGCTTGAGATTGTCTAGACATATGTATAGGAAACATATCTTGACCTTTCTCTTTAATCCACTCTCCCATGTTATAAAACATACCCATAACTCCCTTATCAATATCTTCTTTATCTTTCCAAGCTGCAGACACATAACCAGGAGTACCTACTATATCACCTACAGTACCAGTTACTAACTGACCTAAAGAGTTACTTATAGCAGACCAAGTCCCTTGTTTATAAGCACGTTGGTCTTGTAAATCTCCTAAATCTTGTCCACCAGTTAAATTAGCGCCTGAAATATCTACACCTTGAAAAGTTGGATTATCTATAGGTGTAAATACAGGAGCACTACTAATACCTTGACGTAGTCTTTGTTGTAACCCTGTTACAGGATCTATTCCTTGTTCCATATTATTTAGAAATTTTTCTTATATCAAAATGAAGTCCTTCGTTTACTTTATGTAATAGTACTTCAAGGTTTGTACCTGGTATTTTTACGTGATCCTCTCTCATAGCGGTTGGATCTACTCCAGCATTTGCTAAATCTTGCTCTAATTGTTGAGTATGAGATACATCTATTGCTTTTCCAAATAAATGTGCACTAGTTGCGGATCCTCCAACATTTGCATTATTTTGATGTGAGCGTATCATTGAAGCTATTAAGTAATTACTACTGAATATATTATCTAAAGCTTTTAATTCATTTGCAAATCCTTCATCTAAAGCTTTTACTTCTACTTGACCTTCATCAATAATTCCTTTTCTATTTACTCTAGAAGGGGTATTAGGGCTCTGTTTATGGTTAAAGTAAGTAATATCTTTACTCCAATTAATATCATTATCAAATGTAGAACTATTAAAGTTAGGTCCTAGTGCTTCTAATAAATTAGTAGATAACTCCTGAGAAGTAGCACCAGAAATAGGCTCTTGAACAATAGTATTTCCAGCATAATCTTGTACTCTAACTTCTATTAGACCATTAGATTTATTTTTAGAATATCTTAATTTTAATCCCTGATTACCTAATATTCCTGTATCTTCATAAACACCGTTGCTATCTTCCATTCTATCTAAAGAAACATTTATATAAGATTGCATTTGTTCTGGATTTAAATTCCCTATCTGACCTCTTAATTGAGTATCATGAGCTTTAGAATAAGCAAATACATCTTGTTCAGTACCGTCTTTTAATAACATTCTACCATGTAACATCCATCTTCCGTCTACATCATAAGTTAAGCCAGGGGTATTGATAAAACCTGCAAACTCTTCTTTTTGCATTAATTCACCAGAAAGACTTATAATTTTATCAAATTTACCTATGTCTGATCCTGAAGTTATAACATCATCTTTATTCTTACTTGCCTTTGTACCTGATATATATTCAACTTGACTCTTTTGTAGCTCATTAAACTTAGCAGAAGTACTGTTAGTATTTACTAAAGTATCATAAGAATGTCTAGCATCTACAAAAGATATTGTAGGATATATTTTTACATCATCTCCATAATAAGTATCATATACTTTGTCTCTAGCTTTATTTCTTATAGGATCTATTATATCTTTTCTAATATTTTCTTTAGTTTTATCATCTAAAGTAATATCTTTTAAGCCTTTTAATTTCTTTTCTAGACCCTCTATAGTGCTTTTTGTCCTATTTATAGTAAGAACATATTGGTCCTTAAATTCTCCAGATCTATCTTCTACTCCTGCGAATCTCTCTCCTACACTAGGTCCACTTTTATATTCTGGATTATCTTCTAATTCCTTAAGTCTAGCTCTTTGTTTTTCTAGTTCTTCAATAGCAGAAGCTTTCTCAGCTTCATCACTAAATATACCTTTTCTTCTACCTATCTTTCCTACAGCATAATAATCTTCATCAGTAGCAGTTCCATTTTTAATTCTCTTCTGTTGATCTGTTAAATTATTGTTTAACTCATCCTCAACCATATTCTCTACTTCTCCTCGTCTTTGTACTAAATCATTGTATGAATTTATAGGTGCATCTGCATTAGCTAGAGTATTATGAAAATCACCGAACATAGACTTTCTATTAACATTAGATAAAGCCCCTATATTCATTCCTGTAACATTTCCATTTTCATCTTTAGGAAATACTTTATTTAACTCATCTTTTGAAGTAACATTTTCACTAATCCATTTATTGAAAAATTTATCTTGAACAAAATCTAGTACTGTAGTACCATCTTCCATTGTATTTTGAGTATCTCTAATAAAACTACCTAACGGAACCATAGTGTCATCTACTCCAAGAGTGTCATCTATATTACCATAAATTGTTTGGTATGAATCTTCTAAACCTAATAATTCTCCTTCAGTAAAATCTGCTAATAAACCTAAGCCACCCTTTACGTCAATATTAGATTTAGACATTTCAATCTTAACATTTCTATTTTCCTCTATATCTGAAGGTTTAGTTAACACTTTATCTTCTCTCTCCTGTTCTGCATACACTTTTCTCATATTTAAAGTGTTCTGTTTCCCTGCATCTACTCCAACTGCTTGTACCTCTCTTTTTATAGTAACAGTAGGTTGAGAATTAGAAGTTCTTTCTTCAGTATTAATTTTCTTTCCTTTTCCTTTTCCAGTTGCAGTAGGCTTATAACTTGTAGAAGTATTTTTATATGCTACTCCTGTAGAAAATGAGTTAATATAGTCTAGTAAATTCTGGTCAGTATCTATACCAACCTCCTTTCTAGTAGCAGAATAGTCTTTATATAACGGATTAGCCTTTATAGTTCCATTTAAGAACTTCTTAACTCTAGCAGCACTCATTACTTCTTCTCCTATATTATTAACACCTATAATCTCTCCAGCATTGTTTTTAACTAATTGAGAAACGTTAGATTGTACTGCCTTTAAATTCTTATATAAATTAGGGGCTTCTTTATTTAAATCAAAGAAAGGGGTAATTGCTCTTTCAGTAGGAGTATTAAATTGATTATCTCTATATCCACCTTCAGTCTTAATTCCTGTATAGAACTCCGAGTCTAATTTCTTTAATCTAGCATCTCTGTAAGAGCCTTCTATATCTTTAGCGGTAAGTAATCTATTCTTAGCTTCATCATAAGCTTTCTTAGTAGCAGATACTCTACCATAGGCTCCAGTAGGTTGCCACATTCTAGTGGTTTGTCTTTTAAGGTCTCTTAAGGCTCTGTTACCTGCTTGAACTCCTTTAGTAGCGTATATATTAGTAACTCTGTCTCTTTCAGCAGCTATTTTATTAGCATGTTGTTGTACAAAGTCATAGTCAGAAGGAGCATATTCAGGTATCTTATCTACTATAGCATCAGCCAGATCAATCTCTTCTTGAGTAGAGTCTGCAAGATTCTTCAATAAATCTAAATTAGGAGTAAATCCAGTTACCCCACTATAATCTGTCTGTCCAAAATTTAAAAATCTAGCGAAACTCATTATTTAGGTTTTTTGTATCTAAGTATAGGATGATTTTTAATAGCAGCACTTATTTCTTCACTTGTTCTCGCTGACTGTAAAGCTTGAATTAGTGGTCCTAAGCCTATATCAGGATTTTGAGCATCAATTGCAGTTAAGCTAGTTACCATGTTTTTCTGATGATTCAACAAGTTCTCACCTGTCTTCTCAAGATTTAAATAGTCTTGGAATTGCTTACCAATTACATTCATACTAGCAGCCATGTTTTGTTGATCTGCAACTTGACCTCTTATTTCCTCTCTTCTATTAATCTCTTCAAGGTTAGGTAACACTTGAGCTGCTCTACTTTTTCTATCATTTAGTATTTGCTCTTGCTGTACTTTAAGTTTAGCTGCATTTTGAGCTGAACTAACTGCTGCTTGAGCTGCATTAGCTGCAAATGCTCCTCCTGATCTAATTCCATTTCTAAGATTAGCCAGTCCAGTAGCAAGACCTCTTTGTACCTCTTCTTGTTGAGCAGATAAGTCAGACTTTAAAGTCTCTCCTATCAGTTGTTTAGCATTTCCTACTTCATCATTATATATTCTAGGAGTACTAGCAGTACCTGATAAAGCAGCTACACCTTCAAATAAAGACTTAGCATCTTGTATCTTACCAAGCTTATCCATGAAACTAGATTGTACTTTACCTGTATCAGATAAACCTTCTGGTGAAACTTTAGCAGCTAATTCAGGATTAGAGATTTTTAAACTATTATCTTTTAATGGTGCATTCATTCCTAATCCAGTACCGAATGAAATAGGATCTGGAGTATCTGCAAAAGGATTTAAGTTTTTCTGCAAACCATTGTTCTTTAATAAACCCTCATTTAATGACAATCCTAGAGAACCTGTAGGAAGTCCCTCTTCATTTTCCATTTGAGCAGTCATACTCATAAACTTAGCTCTCTCGTTCTTATTTTCTAATCTAGATAATTCAAACTCTTTAGCTGCTAAATCAAGGTCAGAGAAATCAGAATCTTTAAACTTCTTATTTAACTTCTCTACAGTACCTTTATATTTAGTAGGTAATACATAAGTCTCACCTTTCTTGTCAGGTAACTGAGTGTAGGTATTAACTGGTTCGTTGCCTTCTATTTCAGCAACTGGATTAGCAGTATCAAATTCTCCATCTTCATTTACAGGAATACCTCCTTGATCATGAGAAGGACCTACAGCTATATTATCACTTTTTATTTTACCACCGTTCTTTAGGAATGGATTTCTTACTTGCTGTACATCAGGAATCATAGCTGACTCTAAAGCCTTTTTATTATCTAAAGTAGACTTCATCAACTGACCCACCTTTAAAGCAACTTGTGCTGCTGCTACATACTTATTTCCTGACCCTCCTGCAGCCTCTAGGAGTCCTCCTAAGTCCTTTTCAGGTAATCCATCTCTCATAGCTAGACTCATACCTAAAGCACCTTTAGGTAATTTGTCAAAAGCAGCAGAATCTCTTTCAAAGTTAGCCATTTTTTTAGGATCAGACTCTGTTTGATGGTATTTACCCCAATAATCTACTGCAGGCATCTCCCCTCTAACCACTTGAGAAAAGTCAGCTTTAGGTCTCATCCTAGAATCTCCTAAAAACATAGCCTTCTGTAAGTCAGGATGTAACCCTGACACATTATAATCCTCTCCTACGTTATCATAATCTAGAGGAACTTCTAATCCATACTTATCTGCTGCTTGTCTAAGTCTATTGATTGCAGTATGAGCACCTTGATTTTTCCCTGCTTTAAATTGAAGCCCGCCTTTATCTCTAGATATCTTAGACTCAACTCCATAATCTGCTTTAGACTCATGGTATGCTATACGCTCTATTTCTCTATCTATGTCTTCTGGACTTACGCCCTTCTCTTCAGCATATTTAGCTAGCAATTGCTGGTAGAAATTTAATTTACCACCATCTTGGTATTTTTTCTTTTTGTTATTCATTATCTTAAACTTATAAAGTTATCTGAATTTATATAGTGTAATGTTTGTTTAATATCTTGGTCAGAATTTGAAAACAACCTTATCTTAAACCATTTGTCATTTAGAAGTTTAGTATCAAAATCTGATTTATCATAATCTATATTAATAGGTATACAGTCAATATACCCGAAGAGCCTTCTATAATTATCAAAGTCAACAGAAAGAAGATTAGACGTACTGACTGGTGAAGACACCGCTATGTCATTTAAGTATGCTACTTTATAAGTGTCATTACTGTATACTACACTTGCCTCTCTGTTATTGGTATTGATGTTACCAAAAGGATTTTCATGTTGATTTAAAAACTTTAAATCTTTAACTCCTGTAGATTCACAATCATTATAAATTAAAATTCTATCAAATGTTTGTTCTACTTCTTCTACCCATTTGTTGTTGCTCTCATCCCATCTCAAAGGTTTACCAATGTAGTGCACTGCATGTAAATCAGTTGTCAATACATTTGGAACACTAAACTCAGTAATAAAGTCATACTTCTTACCGTAGTAGTTTTGGTAATTACCTTTGTGTAAATGTCTCCATATTTCATTACCCTGAGTAGAGAAGTAATGTGTAGCATCATTTACATAAAAGTCTGGGATATAAGAGTGCCATGATGTATAGTAGTTTCCTGTAAGAGAGAAACTTAAAGTCCAAGAATCGTCAACAAAATTCTTAGCAGCATCTAGGATCTCAGGTGTGAGTAGAGTTCCTGATTCAAATACATCGTTTTTAGGCGGTAAATAATCTTTCTTAGTTATTAAAAGCCTTTTATATCTAGGGTCATACCCTAATTTAACTCCTATCTGATCACATACTTTATAGTCATAACAATCTGCATATCTTCTTAGCTTAGATGGTAGGTTCTCTTTAAGCCATTGACCCATTCCTACACTAATATCTAAGTTAGTAACACCGTTACCTTTATCTACAAA
>Ga0194023_1000111_pt1 | contig 12619 bp, 6 predicted proteins | sample IW6Sep16_MG_FD_140348 | JGI IMG/M metagenome (GOLD analysis project Ga0194023, IMG submission 140348) | Freshwater microbial communities from the Broadkill River, Lewes, Delaware, United States - IW6Sep16_MG | ecosystem: Environmental > Aquatic > Freshwater > River | place: USA: Delaware...
AAGCCCGACCCCTACTGCCCAGAACGGTAAAAAATAGCCCTCTATTTTTTGCCGTTTGGGCAGTAGGGGTAACGCCCAAATAAAAAAAATAACAGCTACCTTAAACACTTACTTGGTTTGCTGAAACCGTTGCTTGTATAGCTTTTTTCCATGCTTCGGCCAACTGTATAGCAGATTTGTAGCGTTTTTCGGGCTGTTTGTGTAAGGCTTTTTGCAAAATACCAATGTACACAGGCGCAATAAAGTTTTGTTCGGAAGTGGTAGTAGCATATGCAGGTTCTTGTCCTTGAATGGCTTGTGCAAGGCTATGCCAGGTAAGCCCTTTAAAAGGCATGGTGCGGTACAACAAATAATACGCAATAATACCCAACTGAAACACCTCAGACGCATATGTCGCCGTTTTGTTAATAATTTTAAAGGCATCATGTGTGAGCCGCTCGGGGGGAATATATTGAAATACCCCACCTTTCCTAATAACCTCATCTTCATCTGGCTGAGCATTATTGCTCATACCAAAATCAATAAGTTTGACTATGTTTTTAGGCGTTATTAAAAAGTTACTCGCGTGTATATCGCCATGTAACATTTGATTTTGATGCAAACACGCCAATAAATCAAATACTTGTTGGATTAAATTAAGCCTTAAGGAAAAATCAATCCTGTTGTTAACTACATACTTTTTTAGCTCTTCCCCCTCAATATATTCCATTATGCCATACATATGTTCAGCGTCTACAAATTTAATAAGTTGGCAAATATTTGGGTTATTATAATGCTGTATTTGAGCCATTAACTTAAACTCATGTCTAAAATTGCGTTGCTTACGTTGTATGTACCGCTCGCTAGCATGCACCGAACAATTTAAAATTTTAATTACCACCTGTTCTTTCGTACTCATATGTTCGGCGAGGTATACTTCCACGGCTCCATGTATATCAATTTCATCTACAATAATATATTCTTCCAAGCTTTCCCCTAGTTCAAATACCACTTCATCTTCCACATCAGTATTCGCTTCTTGTGCACTAGCCGCTTCTACCAAAATACCATAACGCAACATTTTGCTAAAAAAGGTAAACATTGTTGGTCCAATTTCTTTTGGCGCACAATTCACTTGTTTGGCAAATTTTCGCACTACTAATCGCAAGCTGGTAACCGTTGAAAAAGCTTCTAAAAATGCTTTGATGGTTGCATTTACAATGTAGTCTTTATTTTTATAGGTATGATGCAGCACAAAAATTGTTTGAGCTTTGAGTTCTTCGGCCGCCGCATCGTCCATGAAGTCATCTAGCGACAACTCGTTTACATCTACAAAACGGTAATGAGGTGACAAGACAAATTCTTGGTCTAGTATATGCATAGTTGCGAATAATTGGTTGTATAAAAAAACATAGTAACAACAACACTAGCATAATACTTGCCTATAGTACTGTAGGCAAGTATTAATATTTATTTATGTGCTGTTTTTATAGCTAAAGCATTAGTAATCAGTTTTTTACACAAAAAAAATGCTATTTATTGCTAATAAAATATTTATAAATTAGTTTGTATTGTATCATTTCAATAAATAGTATCGTATATAATAGTAGTCAACTTGTATGCCAAACTATTAAGGTTGACTAAAGCTACAAGAATCATCTCTTTTATCATTTCTCTTAATTTTTAAAAAGCCGATATGTTTATATGCTAAACATATCGGCTTTTTTATTGGTTTTTTTGGCTTTGTAATTAACATTTGTTAATTTTAAGCATGATGAGTATTCTTTCAATAGCTTTACAAAAAATAGTAACTATTTTAACTACCGAAAACATTGACTATATGATTGTGGGTGGTTTTGCGGTGAGTTTTCACAATAGGGCAAGAACTACTAACGATATTGATTTGATAGTGCAAATTTATCCGACTGATGTACCCAAAATTATGCGGTATTTTCCAGAATGGAAGCCTTTTGAACAGCATTTTATGGATAGTGTGGCCAATAGCCTAGTATTTAATATTACTGATTTTGAAACGGGTATTCGCTACGATTTTATGACTTTTGAAGACACTGATTACAGTTGGGCGGCTTTTGAGCGACGAAAAAAAGTACATTTTTTAGATACCGACTTTTACATTTCGTCTAAGGAAGACTTGATTATATCAAAATTGTATTGGTACAATTTAAGTCAAAGTGAAAAGCAATGGGAAGATTTACAGTTTTTGTTGCTAGATACCCATTTGCATATGGATTATTTGCGCTGGTGGATTTTTAAACTTAAATTAAAAAGCTATGGACTTTTGGGAAACTAAAATTAATGTGAGTAAAATGGCGGCTCAACAACAAGTGGCTATTATTAACACATTTCCGGCTAAAAAGCGGTTTAGGATAGCCTTAAATTTTGCTGATATGGGCATTATTCAAACGCGTAATTGGATTCAAGAACAGCATCCTGCGTTTAGTCATTTGGAAGTGCAACTGGAGTTTGTGCGCTTAATGTATTACCAACAAAACAAAATGGGAGAGCTGGAATGGCAACATTATAAAAAGGTAATGCATAAAAAAATTCAAAAAGATTGGGCAACTCGATTTAGACGAATGATGGCAGCTAATAATTGGACTTATGCGCATGTGGCTAAGCTAGGGGGCTTTAAAAATGCTAAGGTGGTAGAAGCTACTATTAGCAGAGGTTTACCTGCTTTTGCTAAAGTTGCTGTTGCCTTATTTGAAAATTACAATACTAAAAAATTGCCAAGCAAACATATTTAATACACTGATTAATTAATTATTACAGTTATATTTTTTTATTATTTGGGCGTTACCCCCTACACCCAAACTGCAAAAAACATGATTGTTTTTTACAGTTATGGGTGTAGGGGGTCGGGCTTTGCGGGGCTACGCATTCGCTTCGGTGCTGCGCTCCACTGCGCACAGCTCCTTGCGTCGCTCCCCTACAATCCCTAACGCGGTCATCCTTGCCAACAAGTATTGTTCAATTTACATACTTTCCCAGTCTCATCAAACTGATAACAAAAGCACGAGAAACACTTAGTTTTCTGATAGCTCTTTCTTGTCCGATTAACTGTGTGTGTGTTTTACTATTTCATAAGCACATTTTAATTAAAGCAGTAGCTTTTGCTAATAAAACATTAATTGCCCTAACATACAAAAGAACACATTTATTTAGTATTTAACATCTCCCGTTTAGACCAAAGCTGCCAGATAATACCAACATTAATTCCCAAATTATATTTTTTGAAGCTATTATTGGCAATTATTGTTGGTTTATAATTATCATAGTTGTAAGCAGGGTTATTAAAAGATGCTTCATTACCCGAATCATAATAGCCATTATCGGCGCGTTCGCCAAACAAATGTTGTGTGGTATTATTGTAGGCATTTTGAAACAAACTATTTAAGGTATACTCAAAATACGTACCCATATAAATACCCATTCTACCCTGTCTTTGAGGATAATACACGAAACCCAGCTCTGTAAGCGTAGACCATAAAATGGCTGCTTTATTCCATTCTTGCGTTCCATCATCAGCTATTGCTTCGGCCGAATTATAAATTTGCTCCATTTTTATAGTATTATTCAACGACTCATTTTGCGATTGATTTCCATACAAATTATACAAAGCATTTATTATCTCTTCAGATTCATTTGCAGGTGTAGCTATAGCTTCTATGGTATTAGTAAATGTTATTGTTTCACCATCTTGGTCTATTGTATAAGTACCTATACGATATTTATTAACTACCGTTTCGTAAGCCACATAATCTAATTTATGAAAAGGAATACCCATATTAAGGCCTACTTTAGCATAAAAGCGCCAAGTTCTAGTATTATGACTATTATAATTGTATGTTAGAAAGTTAACTGTCATTGGAACATTCAGGTAAAACAAGTGGTATTTTTCGCTAAAATTTTGAATATTAACCATATAATCAGGCGATACATTTACAGTAGCACTATGTGTGTCAGGTGCATTTTCAGCCCTTCCATTCTCTTCATTACTTTGTGTGTGGGCCCGATGATAAGCCATTTGCAAGCCAGTGCCTAAACTCCATTTCTCATTAAAAAAATAAGTAGCATTTAATCCGAGCTTTTGGTCGTAGCTTTTTAAGTAAGGCGTTTTTAAATTAGCAAGATTTTCGTAAAATTGTTCATTAACCGTTAAAGTTGTCATAAAAGGCATGCTAGTTGCACTAGTTAATTCTAGGTATACCCGTTGCGATTTAGGAGATATAATATTACGTTCAATTAGCCAAGAACTTCGTTTTTTCGTTGGTTTAATATTAGTACTAAAAGGGCGTATTGAAGTAATTTGAGCATTTTTATAATTAGCATTAAATGTTATTGTAAACACTAAATTATCAATAAAAATATCTTCAAATTTATTATTATTATTAATGCCTTTAATAGTTTTATTAGCTGTAACCCTAATTCGATAAAGTTCCTTTCCTACCTCTGTAGGTTCACTGATATTAGTAACAGTTGTATTAACAAAATCGAAGCTATTAGGAAAAGTAGTTTTAATTTCTTGGATATATGTATTGACACTAATAAGGCCAGTTTCACCACTTTTTATTTGCGGCGTTAAATCGTTGTATACAATAGCTTTGTTGCTAAACAATGATTTAAAATTACTGATAAAAACCGTATTAAACTCCTCATCATTTTCATCCTTTAACGAGCTATAAAACGTATAATTTTCAATAAAGTCAGCTACCATTTTTTCCGTTCTTTCGGCATTAATTTTTGTTTGTGCATGTGTAATATACCCATGATATACACTTAGTAAAACAATAACTTTAACAATTGTAGTAAATATATTCATAGTATTTTTGATTTTTTAAGTAGCGATTTTGTGCGTACTTTTTGTAAAGCACACAAACATGAGAATTAGTTAACAATTACCATGTATTAACGATACATTTTGAATAGGACAACCGCGTTAGGGATTGGAGGGGAGCGACGCAAGGAGCTGTGCGCAGTGGAACGTAGCACCGAAGCGAGAGCGGAGCCCCGCAAAGCCCGACCCCCCACACCCAGAACTGTAAAAAACAACTATGTTTTTTGCAGTTTGGGTGTGGGGGGTAACGCCCAAAAGAAAAAAAAATTAATATACCACTATTTTCTGTTGAGTAGCATTTCCTTTAATATTAGTTTGCAATATATATATCCCAGCAGTGAGACCTTGCGTTTGAACAGTAAACACGTGTTGCACATCAGTTTTATTTAGGTGCTGTTGGAAAACCCTAGTTCCCATTAAATTAAACAACTGCACCGTTGCTACTCCACGTTGAGTACTAGACCAATTTAACGAAAATGTACCATTATTAGGATTAGGAAACACCAGCACCTTATCAGCCTGAGCAGCAGCATTATTTTTAAAATCAATAGCCACGTGATGACTAGTATATGTACAATTATCAATATTAACAGTTTCGACCCAGTACCCATCATACCCCAATGTTTCCTGCAAGAACTTATCAACAATAAAATATTGTTTATCAGTAGTATAATTAATGGTATCAGTAAAATAACAAGTAAAATCGTACTGTTTAATTTCGTAAGTATCTGGTAATGTATTTACAATTTCGATATAAACTGGCGGCGACAATGCCAATAGCGAATCATATTCTGCTTGCGTAACTGTTGCCGAAACAGTAGTTAATATTTGGTTTGCAATACTTACTCCATTACTATTTAAATTATGTGCCTCATATATATTGTACAAACCATTAAGTATTTGCGTTGCGTAAACTGTTAAATCAATTTCGGTACTATCTACAGAATTTAATGTTTCAATTAGCTCTTCGAAAATAGTCTCATCCATAGGTTGTATATAATACCCCCATTTATAAGTTTGATTAATATTATCTGTACATATTAGAATAGGCGGAAAATAAGTTTCGGTATTATTTTCAGGCTCTGTACCAGGTTGCAAAAATATTTCTGGTTTAGGACACTCTATTGTAAACTCGCAAGCAGGTTTGGTAAGTGTAACTGTTGGATTTATATCATCGCCTTTACAAGCAATTCTATTTCTTAATGTTACAATTATACTTTCACCCGCAAAATCTGGAGTTTCATTAGATAAAAACGGGTGCGTTTCCAGTTCTTCAAACGATGTTATTGTAGTTCCTTCAATAACAATTGAGCTTTCTTCGCTAACTAAACAATCATATTCAACAGTATAAGCACACATATTCGTTTCTGGAACATACTCTACATTAACAACAGGTTTAAAATTATCAGGGTTTGGAAATATTGTTTGATTAAATTCTCCGAGAAACAGTGGTATGGTATCATTATCAACCATACAATTGGTATAAGCATATAAAGTTTGTACAACAGTTTCGCAAGTAGTATTCTCGTAAAAGTCATCATTAATAACCTTAGGATAATCAGGATGATTACTTTTAACCGTTGAATAAGTGAACACATTAAACTCAATAGGAAGTAAGCTGTTCAACCCATCCATATATACATTGATATCATCTTTCCACTCTTCGATTGCTGCATTTATAGCTACTGAATTTACCGTTTCAATAGTATCCAAATTTTCACACATAGACATTGCATCAGCATGATATACCGTTTGTTCAAGTGTAGGACAATAATTACAGGGTTCCAAATTAATACTAAAACTCTCTTCACATCCACCTAATCCTTCGAGATTAACCAGTACCATGCCTCCCTCATATCCCATAAGATGTACCAATGTTTGATTAAAATTACAAGTACCATCTTCAATAAAATATTGACATTCAAAATTGGTTACATTAGTAGTTACTGTTACAGAGCTAATTTCAGGGTAGACATAAAAATAATACTCGGCAATTGGTATATAAGTACTTATAACATCTTCGGTACATTTTAAGTAAGCAAAAATAGTAGTTGTTAAACTAATTTCACAACTACTATTATTATTATCTACATTAAGATCATTAATATTGCTATACACATTACTATTATTAGCCGCATTTGCATCAAAAGAACTATAGTATATTGAGTCTTCAATATTAGTAGCTGTTTGTTCTTCCATAATTATAGCATTATTACTTAAGCTTTCATGCCAAAGTTGTAGTGTAGTAGTATCAGGCAATTCGCCATGACAACTATATTCTTCAGTAACCCCTACATTTATATTAGGTGTTGCCAATTCACAACAAAAATCTACTATAAAATTTCCAGTAAGTACACAAACATCTATGTTATCAGGTGAAGAATTATAACTAATTTGGTAATTCAACACATCATCATTTTGCAAATCAGTTGGAATATCAGGGCTATAATTAATATTATCTATAGAATACTGCACAGATAGTTGTGAGACACAATCATCAACTAGTTCAATAGCAGGCACACAACCTAGTCCTACATTAGGCAAAACATACATATCATTGTTAGGCACTGCGTATAAATTAACTGTAACACTTCCAGCATAACCCTCATAATCATCATTTCCCGAACACAAAAAATAAGCATGATAAGTGTAAGTTTCCACTGCACAACCACTTACAGCCTCAAACGATAAATTAAGATTTTCCGCATCAATAATAATGTTATCCGCATTCGGTGTTGCATTTCGCCACCTTATACCAGCAAGTGGTGAACCGTTGTAATCAAAATTACTAGTATCAATTGCACCTAAATCATAGGTATTAACCCCATCTCCACAAAAGTAAAGCACTTCCTGTAGTAAATTAGAAGTAGCCGTAGGACAATTTTCACAATTGCCCAATATTACCGTTTCTGTAGTTGCACAATCAATATCTTCCAAGAAACTTGCTGTTTGAATATTGTAGGTAATAGTGTCATTAGTTGTCAAATCGCTTGGTGGACTATCTGTATACGCACCATTATTCAAAGAATACTCAATATTTAATAAACAGCCATTATTAGGAGTAATAATCACCTCACAATTATCGGCATTAGGTAAGGTATAGGAACTTTCATCAGGTATAGGAAATAAGTTGATAATAACATTGCCAGCATGGCCTTCATAAGTATCGTCTGTATTACATAAAAAATACGCTTTATAAGTATGCGTTTCCATATCACAGCCACTTATAGGTGCAAACGATAAGTTTAAATTTGCTGCATCAATAATAGTATTAGTTGCCGCATCGCGCCACCTCATACCAGTAGGTACTTCACCATTGTAATCAAAATCACTAGTATCAATTGCACCTAAATCATAGGTATTAGTATTGTTAGCACAAAAATTTACGGTTATAGTTGGAGGCGGAGAAGTAGACGTATAAGGACAGCCAGCACAATTGCTTAAAGTACCACTTCCAGTGACAATACAATCACTAAGTTCTTCGGGCAATGTTCCTAATTGAATGGTATAATGAAATATATCACCATTTGCCCCATTATTTGGTGGATTGGCACTATATTCTCCATCATTTAAAGCATATTTCACATTTAAATTACAACTATCAGTAGAAATAACTGCTACCTCACAATTAACAATATTAGGTAACACATACATATTTTCATTAGGACTAGGATATAAATTAATAGAAACACTACCTACATGTGCTTCATAAGCATCATCAACATCACACAAAAAATAAGCATTATAAGTATACGTTTCCACATCACAACCACTTATATTCTCAAACGATAAGTTAAGATTCGCTTCATCAATAATAACATTAGTTACTGCATCACGCCATATTAAGGCAGTAGGCGCTTCACCAATATAAGCAAAATCACTAGTATCAATTGCACCTAAATCATAGGTATTAGTATTACTAGCACAAAAATTTATGGTTGTAGTTGGAGGCGGAGAAGTAGGCGCATAAGGACAACCAGCACAATTGCTTAAAGTACTACTTCCAGTGACAATACAATCACTAAGTTCTTCAGGCAATGTTCCTAATTGAATAGTATAGTGAAATACATCACCATTTACCCCATTATTTGGTGGATTGGCACTGTATTCTCCATCATTTAAAGCATATTCCACATTTAAGCCACAAACATTAGTAGAAATAACAGTCATTTCACAATTAGCAATATTAGGTAATATATACATACTCTCATCAGGTACAGGATATAAGTTAATAATAACACTCCCTGCATGTGCTTCATAAGCATCATCAACATCACACAAAAAATAAGCATTATAGGTATGCGTTTCCACATCACAACTACTTATATTCTCAAACGATAAGTTAAGATTCGCTTCATCAATAATAACATTAGTTACTGCATCGCGCCATATTAAGGCAGTAGGCACTTCACCAATATAAGCAAAATCACTAGTATCAATTGCACCTAAATCATAGGTATTAATATTATTAGCACAAAAGTTCATGGTTATAGTTGGAGGCGGAGAAGTAGACGCATAAGGACAACCAGCACAATTAGTAAGTACACCACTTTCTATTATAGTACAATCAATAAGAGCATCAGGCAAATTTGCTAATTGAATAGTATAGTAAATACTATCTCCACTCTCAATTGCATTAGGCATTTCATCATAAAAGGTAATATTATCGGTAGAATAAGCAAAGTTTAATCCACAATCATTTATAGGAACTATAGCTGTTTCACAGTTACTAAAATCAGGCAGTGTGTACATACTCTCATCAATTATAGGATATAAATTAATGGTCATACTACCTGCATACACTTCTTCATTTTCCGCTGCCCCACATAAAAAATAGGCTTCGTAAACATGTGTGACTACTGTACAATCCGTAATCGGGGCAAACGTAAGATTTAAGTTGTTTAATGTAGTACCATCTTTTTTCCAACGAATAGTTGGCGATGAAACACCAGTATAATCAAAAGCAGTTAAAGGAATTAACCCTAAATTGTAATTTTGACTTACATTAGCACAGTAGTTAATGTTATTACTATAATAGGTATTTATTGTAGGACAACAATCTTCTCCTAGAATTGTTATGGTACTAGAGGCAGTACAATTGTTAGCATCGGTTATTGTTACACTATAAGTGTTCAGAGTATTTTCTGGTAAAATGATTGTGTAATTTACTGATGTATCTCCCAAACCCCAATTATAAGTATAACCTTCATCTATTGCCAACAAAATAGCATCACCAAAACATACAATATTATCATTATGTATTCCCGAAGTATCATAGGCAATAATATTGGCATCTATAGTGTTGTCATATATTACAACGCTATCGTTTAAAAGAACGTGACAATTATTTAAAGTTGCTTGTACTAATAAGTAATCAATCGCATTATTTAAGTAATAAGTAGGTACATCAATATCAATATTATCGCCTGTTCCCTGAATTGATATACTAATTTCTTCTTCATTTGTATTAAGTATTTGGTAACTTACTCCTACTTCTGTATCGTTAATAGTTATGGTTACATGGTCAGCATTATTACACCTATAAATTTCGTTAGATACATTTAATGTAGTACTAGGTAGGGCTTGTACAGTTATCAGTGCTTCTTCTATGAGTTGTACGCTACAGTCATTGCTAAAAGCTTCTACTACAAACCAATTATCGCCTTCAGCTAACGAGTCGCTGAGTATAACAAAATCTAGGTAATCACCATTAACAATACCCTCTGCAATTGTTGTTGTACCTAAAACATCATGTATAGTATAAGTAACATCATCTTGAGGCTCTGTAATACTAATTATTCCTACTTCCCCCATACAAATTTCATTCGGAAAATAAAGATCTAATGTTGTATCAGGCAAAGCATGTACCATTATTTCAGCTTCTTCTGTTAATTGCACACTACAATCACCATTAGATGCTTCAATCGTAAAGATATTATTGCCTACAGATAACGCTGTACTAGCTATTGTAAAATCAGTATAGTCACCATTATTAGTTGTTTCAGTAGCAATTGTCGAACCATCAACATCGTGTATAGTGTAAGCAATTCCGTCTTCGGTTATTATACTAATTACTAATGACTCTCCCTCACAAACTTCGTCAGGAAATGATATATCTACTGTTGAACTAGGTGGAGAAACTAATGTTATTGTTGCCATATCATTACAACCATTGTCATCAGTTACGCGCACATTATAATCACCAATAATGATGTCATCATAATCAATAGTAAGAGTTGGTTCAGCATTTAATGCCAAATACCCATTAGGATATATCCACATCCAAGTTAAATTATCATCAGAACTTTCTGCTATTAAGGTTACATTTTCATTTTCGCATACATTAATAGATGAGGATGCAACAGTTAAATTAGGTACAGGTATTGTGTTTACCATAACATTAGCAGTACTCGAACAACCTTGTGTAGTTGTAGCTATAACGGTATAACTAGTCGCTTGCACACTACCGTTTAAATCAATATCAACTTCATTAATAGAATCGGCATTCATATGTACTGCTCCTAATGCTGTGCTATCACCACTTATAAACCATTCCCATGATGCAATGGTAACACTGTTATCTACACTAGCAGTAATAAGTGGTATTGGCGCTTCAGAACAAACGTTCAAAGTATAAGCAGATAGTGTTATTGTTGGGTTCATAAATAGCTCAATAACAATACTGCCAATACTACCTTCAGCATCTTCTACTGCATAAGTGCCTTCAGTAGTAATTTCATTAATTGAAGTACCAGCTTCATTAAATATAGTGAAGTTACTAATTGTATCTTCTTCATTGATAATAATGTTGCATGCCGATAGGGGAATGGTGGAATCTGGACATATACCAATAATATGTTCTTCACCACACAACAACATAAGGTCTTGAGCAGCAAGTGTATAGTAAACAGTATTTGCTACAATTAGTAGTAGTATATATAAATAGTTATTCATAACATAAAGTATTGATTTGCGACAACATACATGTGCTTTTGAGTAAATAGCACATAATATAAAAAACATTTATTTGTATAGGTTATTAATAAAAAGTGCGTATATTATTAATAGTTTATGCAAAAAAATCTTATTTTTAATAAAATTCAATTGTTTATTATTTTAAAATCGTGATTGTGAGAATAGCAATAATAACAATTATATTTTTCTGTATAAATATAATCATTTCATGTACTGATGAAACAAAAAACAACAATGCTACATCAACTGATAGTACTTATATTGAAAAAGTAACCCCAAAAACTAATACAGCGCGTATATCATCTTCTGTAAAGCCCTCTGATTCAATACCGCGTTCACCTAAAGAAATAGCGGCTAAACATAAAATTATAAAAAAACAGTCTAGTGTTAATCCAAAACTTCGCGATGAGTTGCAAACATTAATTGATAACATTACTACTGCCAAGCGTACCACAAAACGTAAACTAACTAAACAATTACCGCCTAAGTTTGCCGATTTAGGTACTAAATGTATTACTGGTGTATTTGTCGATGATGCTAAAAAACATTATACACCTAAAGAATATGCAAGGCGTTTAAAGCTGTTAAACAATATTACTATTGTAGTAGAAGAGGTGTTAAGCAATCAAGAAAAACTGATTACACAAGTAAAAGTTACCGAAAAAGTTATAAAAGCTATGTAATGTTATAGTTTACATTTTATGCAATAAAATATTAATTATTTGGGCGTTACCCCCACTGCCCTACACTATAAAAATAGCCAACTATTTTTATAGTGTAGGGCAGTGGGGGTCGGGCTTTGCGCCA
>Ga0194023_1000120_pt1 | contig 12143 bp, 9 predicted proteins | sample IW6Sep16_MG_FD_140348 | JGI IMG/M metagenome (GOLD analysis project Ga0194023, IMG submission 140348) | Freshwater microbial communities from the Broadkill River, Lewes, Delaware, United States - IW6Sep16_MG | ecosystem: Environmental > Aquatic > Freshwater > River | place: USA: Delaware...
AGATATCACAACGTCTGCTAAAAATCGATCTTTATCAAAAGGTCTAAAGACAAAAAATATTATAAAAATCCCATTGCCTATTCGTGGATTACAGGATCAATTTGATGTTATGTATGATGAAAATTTAAATTATGGAATACCAATAGGAACAGCTGCTGGATTAGGTGGATTAGCAGGAAGAGGATTAGCAGCTGCAGGTTTAGCTATCAATACATTTAAATCAGTTACACTATCTGCCCCTCAATTCAGAAGACATAATTTAACATTCAAAATGGCACCTAAAGATTTTAATGAAGCAAAAGCAATACAGAAAATTGCATATTTATTAAGAAGAGCAATGACACCAAAAAGAGCTCTTTTTGGAGCTTTATTTGAATTTCCTGATATTTTTCTTATTGCATTTTCACCAAATAGTAAGTTTTTATATAAATTCAAACCATGTGTACTTGAAAGAATTAATGTCGATTATACTGGTGGTAATCAGGCACCAGGATTTTATAGACAACAAGGAAATCCATCTAATGCTCCACCAGAATCAGTGGTTATTTCTTTACAATTTTTAGAATTAGAATATTGGTTAGATGATACTGGAAATAGTTCTGACTATAAGACTGATGGAGAAGGATTGCCACAATCAGATCCGTTAGATGTATTCAATTTCTATACAACGGATATTAATCCTGATGGAACACCAGATGAAATATAAATCAAACACACAGTATCAGAAGAAGAATCGGGTCTAGTTGAATAATGGCAGAAAAATATTTTGAAAAATTTCCAATTATTACTTACGCAAATACAACTTGTCGTAATTTAACTAGACGTGTTAAAATTGTAGAAAATCCTAGAGAATCACCATACATATTCTATCCATATGAAATTACAGATCATCTTAGATCTGATCATGTGTCAGAATACTACTATGAAGATTCAGAACTTGATTGGATGATTTATCACTCAAATCAAATCATAGATCCATATTATGATTGGTATATCAATGATGACCAATTTGAACAATTAATTAAGTACAAATATGGTTCAATAGAAAATTCACAAAAGAAAATTATTCATTACCAAAATAATTGGGCAGATGATGATAATGAATTAACACCATCATTTTATAATAATACACTTGCAAATACACATAAAGATTTCTATGCACCTGTATGGTCTCCAATATCAAAGAAAATTGTTTCATATAAAAGAAAACAACAAGATAAAATAACTAATACTAATAGAATTTTACAATATACAATTGCAAATTCTAGTTCAAATGCATTCATATCTGGAGAAATTATTGATATCAAAACATCTGGTCAAGATGCTACTGCAGCAACAGGTGAAGTAATCTTTGCTAATACTACTACTATGAGAATTAAAAATGTAAGTGGTAATACAATTGCAAATACATCACTTATTCGTGATATAGTTGGTGAAACAAGTTTTGCAAATGCTCAAGCAAATTCAGTTACAACAATGTTTGAAAATATTCCACTAGATCAAGAAATATTCTATGATGCAATAACTTATTATGAATATGAATTAGGTAAAAATGAAAACAATAAAACTATTAAATTAATTGGTGATGGTGTTGCATCTATTGCAGCTGATAATTTTGCAACACGTTTAGCAGAGGATTCAGATCAAACATAAATGGGTATAATTCAACCAACAAAAGCTGAATTACGAAGATGTGAAATAGCAGGATTGAATTACGTTGTAGGTAATTCAAATATGTTTCATGTGAAAGAATTCAGAATTTATGAAGATATTTGTAAAACATATTTCACTGGTCAATTAGTGATAGAAACATCCATGAATACAGGTGAATTAATGATTGCACCTACAGTTGAAGTATTCATAGATTTTTCTTGTCCACGTTCTGATGGTGGTACTACAAAACGATATCAAGAACGATTTAGAATTTATTCATATGAATCAAGACCATTATCAGGTGGTGCAGATGCTAGAATGGAACATACTATTCAATTAATTGGTCAAGAATATTACAATGATAAACATAATGTAGTAACACAAAACTTTAAAAATGAAACAGGTACAAGTGCTGCAAGAAAAATACATAATCAATATGTTCAATCAAATGGGGGATTGGATATTAGAATTCCATCTACAGGATTAATTGGACAAGATAGAACACCACATCAAACCATAAATAAAAAACCTGTAAAAGCAGTTCATGATATTCTTGATAGAGTAGTATATTCTTCATATAAAACATGTGCACCAATATATTTTAGAAATAAACCTGGATATGTAATGGGACCTTTACAAGAGTCTTTAGAAAGAGGTCCTGTAGGAGATTCATTTGTACACAAACCAATACAAGGTGCAAATATTGGTGATACTTTGTATGGTTATAATAATATAATTCATTTGAGACCATTAACACCACCTGGAGAAAGTTCTGGTGTTGTTGCTGGAATGGCATCTACATCATCATCTATTGATTTGAAAAATAGAAAATTTAGTTTCAAATCTGGTGGACTAGGTTCAAGTGGTTTAAAGAAGTTTCTAAATACATCATGGATTAAAAATACAGTTGGTGATAGAGGCACTGCAATGTTAGCAGAAGCAATGAAAGGTCCATTAGGTGGTCAAAATTTATTCAATGTTTTAGATGGATGGAATCAATCACCATCTGTCACAAAAAATGGACCAGGTGGATATAATCAATCACAAGAGGCATTTCTAACTGCATTAACATATAGTCAAAAATATTGGATTTCAGTTCCAGGACAATCTGGTGTAAATGTAACTTGTGGAGATAGAATTTATGTAACATATCCTATTGGAACACAAAATCCTAGACTTGTTTCAAGAACTTTATTTGTACCAAGATTAATACATGAAGTAAAATTTACTGAAGGACCACAAAGAAAAACAATGATAGTAAATGCTACAACAGATTTATATTGCGTTTTATGGCAGGGGTAGATAATGGCTAGACACGATCCAAGTAATGCAGGACAAAATCAATTCACTAAAGGCGATGAAGTAAAATGTGTAGTTACTGATATTGGTTATGGTGAAAAAGATCCCAAAAAACAAGATGGTCGCATAAAAGTTTGCACATTAGAACAATTAAAAACACCAAATATTACTGATGATAAATTGCCATGGGTAAAAGTAAGACAAGATGCTTCTAGTGCAGGATTAGGTACAGTTGGAAGTTTTCCTGGTCATTCTCTTGTAGTTGGTTCAATTGTTACTGCAAAATATATTGATAATAATGGTAATATGGAAGTTGTATCATGTGAAGGCACAACAGAAGAACCTAATGAAAAAGATGGTAGACATCCATCATCAAAAGATTCATCATTTTTTCCTGTTTTAAATGCATTGACTGGTGCATTAGGTTTAAACCATATCATGAAACAGGTTTTTGGTGGTAGAAATCCGTATGAATATAAAGGTATCAATGATGCTCTAAAATTTTTAGAAGGTAAATTTCCATTAACAGTGGACCAGTTTCGTGGTAAAGATCCATTAAAAGAAATTGCTAAATTTGCTAATCTTCCATCTGGTAAAAAGGGGTTTAAATCTGTTAAAGATGCAAAAACACCAGAATCAATAGGTAATTTTCTTGCAAATGCAGGAAATGTTTTAAATACACCAAAATTCATTGAACAAACTATTGGACAAAAAGGGGAATTAATTCCTGGAGCATTAAAGATGGCTCAAAACTTACAAAAATCTGTAAGTGGTGGTGGTATTTCTAACGTATTTACTTCAGTAGGTGGAGTAGGTAATTTAGCAGGAGCAATTGCAGGAATTGGTGCAATCTCAAAAACAGCTGCTGATAATAAACCTAATGATGAAGAAATGAATGAATTAGAAGAAGAACTAAGAAGACTATATAAATTATTAACAGGACAGGAACCGTTAGATGTAAATGGTCAAGAAACCAATGAATATAAAGCATGGAAACAATTATATCTTAGTGGAAATTATATAGTGGAGGAAATTGTATAATGGCAAGAAAACCAGAAGAAGTTAATCATGGTAGAACCGAAAAGGACCATAATTCACATCCTGATTCTGCATATCCTTTAAATGAAGTTACACAATATCGTGGTGGTATGAAAATTGTTGTTGGTAGTGAAGAAGGAAAACAAAAATATGAAATTCATCATCCTGGTGGTGCTGTTTTTCAAATTGGACCAGATGGTTCTTTTACACAAGCAGCTGCAGGTGGTATGAAACAAACAATTGGTGGTAGTGTAACAGTATCAATTGATGAAAATAATGATGTTCATGTAAAAGGACATAATAAAATTCAAGTTGCTAGTGGGCAACATGTAGAAATTGCAGGTAGTAGTGATACTACTGTAGGTAAAGGTATGACTATTAATGTTGTTGGTGGTGGTGCAATTATCAATGTAAATGGTAATGCAAAAATTCAAGCAGAAGGACAAATGAATTTAGATGCTGGTTCAATGAATATTCGTTCAAAAGGTGATATGTCTTTGGGTTCTGATGGAACAATTTTTGTTCAAGCTTCTGCAATTAAAATGCAACCAAATGGAGATGGTTCACCAGGATATAGAGGTGCACCAGATGGAACAGGAAATCTAGGAGGGACTTTTACATAATGAAACAAGCACATAGACATGGTGATTCAAGAATTTGTAGAGCAACAACTGTTGTTACAGGACAAAGTACAGTAACAGTAGATGGTAAATTATGGGCAGTAAAAGGTGATCCAAATACTGATAGAGGTGGGGCACTTATTAATACTACAGGTTCTTCTGTAACAATTAATGGAATTCCTGTTATTGTTCATGGACCAGATGATGCTGTTCCTGATCTAAAATGTCCTGGTCCTTTCCATTGTAATCCAAAAACAGCAGGTGGTGCTGCATCTGTATTTTGTTACCCATAAGGAAAAGAAATGGCACGGTCAGATAGATTTACATTAACACCAAAGAAAACTGAAGTTTATGCAGATTTTCTCATGAACTTTGATATGAATCCCTATACAGGATTTCTTGGCCGTGTCACTAATGAAGATTCAGTAAAACAATCACTTAAATCACTTGTTCTTACATCACAAGGTGAAAGATTCTATGATGCAGATAAAGGTTCAAGAGTTCGTGATTCGTTGTTTGATCTGTTAAGTCAAAATGATTTCGAAGCTGTCAAAATACAGTTAGGTGAATTAATTCGTGATTATGAGCCTAGATGTGTTCCAATTGATATACGTATTCGTGGTCAACAACAAGGAATCACTATTGATCAAAGTTTCAATGAAAATTCTATAAATATAACTATTATTTTTTCTATTATAAATATACCAGACCAAACATTTTCATTCGATTTAGCTATCGAGAGAGTTAGATAATAAATGGCGAATACATCAATCAATCTAGTAGATCTTGATTTTGCTTCTCTAAAAGGAAGTTTTAAGAACTATCTAAGAGACCAAAATCAATTTAAAGATTATGATTTTGAAGGATCTAATATTAATATCCTTCTAGATTTGCTTTCTTATAACTCATACAAAAATGCATTTTATTTAAACATGCTTTTATCAGAATCATTTTTAGATTCTGCACAATTACGTAATTCTATTTTATCCCATGCAAAAGAACTAAATTATTTACCACGTTCTGCTCGTTCATCAAAGGCAAAAGTTCGTATTGAATTTGAAGCAACAGGTGAATCTGCTCCATATATCATTCAAAAAGGTTCACCTCTTACTACACTAGTGAAAAATGAATCCTATACCTTTACTATACCAGAAACAATAACAGTATCATCTGCAAATACTACATATTCCTTTGAAACTGATATTTTTGAAGGAACATATATTCAAGATACTTATACTTATAGACAAGGTATTGAAAATCAAAGATTCAAATTAACAAATAGAAATATTGATACTGAAAGTCTTACTGTTTCTGTATTTGAAGATGGTAATGAAGTAAGTGATGCATATAAATTATCAACATCACTACTTGATTTAGATGAAACAAGTAAAGTATTCTTTTTACAACCAACTGAAACAGGATATTTTGAAGTTTTATTTGGTGATAATAACTTAGGACGTAGACCAAAAATCAATTCTACTATTGTAATGGAATATAGAACATCATCAGGTGAATTACCAAATGGTGCTAGAGAATTTTCGGTTGATTTTGATCCAACAGGTTCAGATGAATTAAATTTCACACCTGAAGTAAATACACTAGAAAATTCTAGAGATGGTGCAGAAGAAGAAAGTATTGAATCAATTCGATATATGGCACCTAGACATTTTCAAACACAAGAAAGAGCGATTACTGCATCAGATTACAGTATTGCATTAAAAGGTCAGTTCCCAGAAATTAATGCTGTTCATGCTTATGGTGGAGAAGATTTATCACCACCACAATTTGGTAAAGTATTCATTGCTGTTGATATCACAAATGTTGATGGATTTCCAGAATCTAAAAAAATAGAATATAGAAATTTCATTGATAGAAGATCTCCATTTGGTATTAGACCTGTTTTTGTTGATCCAGAATTTTCTTATCTATCTGTACGTTCGAAAGTTCGTTATGATGTTAATGTTACATCCGCATCAAGAGAAACATTGAAATCAATTATTAAAAATGCTATTGTTGATTTCAACGAAGAATACTTGAATGATTTTAATGTCATTTTAAGAAATTCAAAACTAGAAACTGAAATAGATGATTCCGATGCATCAATCATTTCATCAGTAACAAGAACACGAATATACAAAAAAATTAATCCAAGATTAGGTTTATCAGAAAACTTTAGAATTAATTTTGGTGTTCCAATTGTTGATACAATACCAGAAAAAGAAGATTTACATAGAGCAACTGATGTACATGCTCTTGTTTCTTCATTGTTCATTTTCAATTCAGAACAAGTTCTTTTAGAAGATGATGGAAGTGGTAATGTTCGTATCATGAAAACAGATGGATTTATCAATGAAAAAATTAAAAATGTTGGTAAAATAGATTATAATACAGGACAAATTGAAATTGATGGATTGGTAGTTGATTCATTTCAAGGTTCATCAATTAAGTTATTTGTGACACCTGTTGATCCAGATGTTGTTGCAAGTCAGAATAGCATTTTAACAATAGAAGATGATGAAATCATAATAGATTTAGAAGAAGTACGTAGGTAATATGGATATCATCGAGAAGAAAATCTCGGGACTTATCGAATCACAATTTCCAGCGTTTTATCGTGAGGAAGGACCTGTTTTTATTCAATTTGTAACTGAATATTACAAATGGATGGAAACAGTTACTGCAAGTAAAAAACGTTATACTAAATCAACAAAACAAACCGTTAATGTTACACTTAATTCTGCAAATGTAATTGGCTCAAATACAAAATTTACAGAACGATTTTCTAATGGAGACCAAATTGCCATTTATAGAGAATCAAATGTTGATGATAACAATTACATCATTTTTACTATTGATTCTATTGCAAACAATACCTTTCTAACACTTACATCTGATAAATTACCATCATTTTCATCTGCAAATGCTAATATCGACCAAGTGATCGATAGAGCAAATCCACTATATTATTCAAGACATTTCTTTGAAGTAAAAGATATTGATGAAACCTTTGATGAATTTATTGTGTATTTTAAAGAAAAATATCTGAAAAATATTCAATTTGATACTGTTACTGGAGCTAGAACACTCGTAAAAAATTCCTTAGATTTATATCGATCAAAAGGAACCGAAAGAAGTCTTGATTTATTATTCAGAATTGCATTTGGTGTTGGTGCAGATGTATATTATCCATCATCAGATCTATTTTCACCATCATCTGGACAATGGTATGTTCCTCAATATCTAGAATTATCTCTAAATGATAAATCCGCAAATCTAGTTAATAAACAAATCAAAGGTATTAAATCTGGTGCTACTGCATTCTGTGAAAGCTTAATTAGAAGAAGTGTTGGTAGTAAATTATTAGATGTTGCATTTATATCAGCAATTAATGGTAATTTTGAAACAGGCGAAAAAATTAATAGTTTTGATGATATTTTAACGATTGAAGAAGCACCATTTATTACAGGTTCCCTTAATGAATTATCTATAGATGTTAATGGTATTGGTGAAAATTTCAGTATTGGTGATGTCCTAGATTTAACATCACAATTTGGTATTCAAGGTAGAGCAAGAGTTGTAAGTACTTCTAATAATGCTGGTGTTGTAGAATTCTCATTATCTGATGGTGGTTATGCATATACAGAAAATTCTGAAGTAATCGTATCAGAAAAAGCACTTACTTTTAGTAATGTTGAAGTTTCTGCTACTGCTAATCAATATTTTGATTTTAGAGAAAATATTTATCAGAATTCAGCTAATATTAATTATATTGCTGCTACAGGTTCATTTGCGAATGGTGATGAAGTTTTTACATATCATGCAAATAATGATTTAAAAGGTAGTGCTAGAATTCTTGTAGTTACTCCTATTAATGCAACTGCAGGTGAAATGAGTATATCCATTTTATCAGGTAATATGGATTCTTCTGCCCTTTATACAACAAGTAATACGATTTCTGCAGGTTATAATCTTTCAAATGGATATTTTGATACATCTACGACTGCTAATGTCGTTGGTGAAGTTGCAAATGTAAACCTTTTTGTTCAAGATGTTTCTGGTACTTTTGTTAATGGTGAAGAAATATTCCAGTTAAATGCTACAACTGGAGGCGAATTTGCTAATGCTACTTTTAATGGTCTCTTCAATCCAATAGGTTCAAATGGTGAAATAAGAACAAATACATCATTTGGTGCTTTTAGAAATAATGTTCAAATTGAAGGTAGAGATTCTGGTGCAACTGCAAATGTCTATTCAGTTAAAGTTATTGTTGGTGTAAAAGATATTGATGGAACATTTATTACTACAACAAATAACTATGTTTATGGCAATACATTATCAACAAATGCAACTATAATATCAGTGTCAAATGGTTCTGGTGTTGATTTTGCAATATCAAATTCATTTCTCTATGAAGAATATATTGATTTAAATACAGATTTTATTAAAGATTATACCCATCTACCATTAGAACAAGCATTTCTAACAGGTAATGTTTCTGTAAATACTACGTCAACAGATGTTATTGGTAATGGAACAGATTTTACAGGAGAATTAGAAGATACGTTATCTGGTGAAGTGATTACAACATCAGGTTCAAAACTTGTTACAGGCAACGGTTCATCATTTAGTTCTGAATTAAGTATTGGTGATTTTATTCGAATTGATGTTGGTACAGGAATAATCACAAGAAAAGTTGCAAGTATTGCAAATGATACTTTGTTAACAGTTAATTCTAATATTTCCACTGCATGTACTTCTGCAACATATACAAAAAATATGATTGTTCGATTTGAACCAAATAGTTCTTTTGCAGAAGCCAAATCAATTGAGTCTGTATCAAATTCAATTAATATGGAAGTTGATTCAACATTCTCATTTACTGATTCAAATTCATTTATTACACTATCATGGGGATTTCCTGGTAATACTGCAGCTAACTTATCATATGCAACAATTCAAGATACTTTATCTTATCAAAATACTAAAATTGGTAAGATTCAAAGTTTGATTTCTATAAATCGTGGTACAGGATACAATCAAGTTCCAGTGATTCGTGTTTTTGAACCATTAACATATTCATATAGAGAAAATGAATTAGAAACATTAATATACACAGGATCTACTTCTAGTTTCAATGTTGGTGAATTGGTCACACAAGAATCAACAGGTGCTAGAGGTTTAATACAATCATCAAATGCCACACATCTTGTTGTTCAAAGATTAAAACTTTTTGATTCAAATAATTTTATTATCACAAGCAATACTACTACAAAAATTGTTGGTTCTGATGGTGGTGCAACTGCAAATGTTACATTAGTTAATGTTGATACAAAATCAGATTATCTTGGATTAAATGCTAAATTCAATAAAGATTTAAATATTTCTAATGGAGCAATTACATCCGTTGAAGTAACTGATTCTGGTTTCGGGTTTGTTAACAGTGAATCAGTAACAATGACATCTGGTAATAATTCTACATCAAGTCTTGCTGTACTGAATACTCATGGTACAGGCAGAGGATTCTATTTGGATCGTGGTGGTTTCTCATCTGATATCAAAAAGATATTTGATGGATATTATTGGCAAAATTATTCTTATGAAGTACGTTCTTCAGTAACATTAGATAAATATACTGATATGTTGAAGAATGTAGTTCATACTGCAGGTCTTATATACTTTGGTAATCTTGTTTATGATTCTACTACATCATTTATTCCATCATCCAGTACAACTGTTGCAAATAATCTATATGAAGGTTATTTCCCAATACATGATTATGAAGAAGAATTGTTATTTTATAAGGAATTCAAACTATTCCCATTTGGATATGATCTAAATAATTCTGCTCCACCATATCAATTTGATGCAAATGTTGATTATCCAGAAACAATTACATATTTTCCATTTTCAATAGATTGGAATGATTACAAGAGAACATATCTAAATAAGTTATTGTTCCCAACTCATGATTTAAATGATGATACTTATGATTATGAATATGATTGTCAAACACAGTCACCACATCCTGGAATTGATATTCAAACAGTTGATTTGGAAAAAGAAGATTCAATTAATCTAATTTATGATATGGAATTATATGGTGAAAGTATTGATTTAGAACAAGATAATTTAGAACACTTCAGACAAGATAATATAAATACAACAGATATAGATTTCGAAGTCAACTATGATATTAATATCATTTATGATATGGAATTATATAATGAAACAGTTGATTTGAATGATACTTTAAGGAGGATATAGGAATAAAAAATGGCAACACAAGTTCAATTTAGACGAGCAAATACTGCCAATACTGCAGCAATTACAGGTGCCATCGGTGAACTTACTGTAGATACTGATAAAAATACAGTTGTAGTTCATGATGGTTCAACTGCAGGTGGTTTTGCTCTAGCAAAAGAAAATGCTGCATCATTTAGTACATCAATTACTCTAACAGGTAACTTATCAGTTTCAGATACTACTTCTATTGGTAATAGTACTGTAAATACACAAGTAAATAGTTCTATTATTACAGTATCATCTGCTAATGTAACAACAAATACGTTTACATTAGGTTCTTCATCTGATACTGCAAATGGTTATACTGTTTTACCAAATGGTCTCATTATGCAATGGGGTTCAGTACAATCTAATAGCACAGTAGGTGATATTACATTTACAACAGGATTTACTACTGTTTATTCTGTTACTGTTACTGCTGAAACATCAACATATGATGGAACATATTCACCATTACTAATTGCTTCAAATACTACAACTGCAAATGTTAGAACTGCTAATGATACTGCAATTACTGTATTTTATCAAGCAATTGGAAATAATTAATAAGTAGATGACAAAGCGACTCACAACAAAATATAAAACACATATTTCTAGACAGTTGCTAGAATCGATTTCTGAAAAATCGAATACTGCATATTATGTCTTTACTTCAGATCATGTAAACCGAACATCATCCACAATTCCTACACCTCCTGATGATGTTCGGGAAACTGTCATTGATGGTTATAGAAATATGATTTTTGGTAAAAGAGTCACACCTAATGATGCTAAAATCATGGTCAAAAAAATTGACTATGAAGCAGATAGACTATATGATATGTATGATGATAATGATGATGCACTCTTAACTAAAGATTTTTTTGTTGTAACAAATGAAGTTTCATATTATCACGTATATAAATGTCTCGACAATAATTTAAGATCTAATTCTACTGTTCAACCATCTTTTGCTCATATCACTGGAGCAAATACTAATGTCTATCAAACATCAGATGGATATAGATGGAAATATATGTTCTCAATTGATAAAACAACATATGATAAATTTGCAACAGATTCATTAATACCAGTAGTTTCTAATACTACAGTATCGAGTTCTGCTATTGATGGTGTCATTGATATTATTAAGATTGAAAATTCTGGTAAGAATTATGGTAATTTCACATCAGGAACCTTTGCAGCAGCAGATATTCGAGTTAATGGTTCGGCTACTACTTATCAAATTAG
>Ga0194023_1000122_pt1 | contig 12112 bp, 20 predicted proteins | sample IW6Sep16_MG_FD_140348 | JGI IMG/M metagenome (GOLD analysis project Ga0194023, IMG submission 140348) | Freshwater microbial communities from the Broadkill River, Lewes, Delaware, United States - IW6Sep16_MG | ecosystem: Environmental > Aquatic > Freshwater > River | place: USA: Delaware...
CATTATAATGTCTTTTGAAAATTACACCATCTGCAGTTATCATCACCGCAGCCAGTATGAAATTTGTGATCGTGTATGTCATCCCAAGCTTGCTTAAGCTCAAGTTTTACTTTTCTACCATCTTCTGCATCCCAAGGAATAGATACTTCCTTCCATTTGCGTCTCTGAGGCTCTACATACTGGAACTTCATATCTACTGGAACCCAATTCTCCAGGCTTTGATTAAAGATCATCAGGTAGTATATGATGCCTTGATACCAGTAGTTACCTTTATATGGCTCAAACTTCTTTTTATCATACTTACCAGTCTTATAGTCACATAGTATCACTTCTAGCTCAGATTGAAATTCCATCTTATCAATAAAGCCTTTAACTGGTACATCACCGATCAATACATTAGAGATCCTTTGCTCTACTCTTGAAGCGGTAGTCCTTTTCATGTGTTCAAATGTAAATTCTAGTGCTTTTAGTCCTCTATCTCGGTAGAACTTGATCTCATTCTTAGGGAACTTGTACGATCTTTCATCTAATTGATTCATGTAGTGCTTAAGAAGGGATTTCATAGTACCGAATCTCTTAGTTTTCCTTCTACTCATATCGAGATACCATAGCTCTAAAGCATTATGTATCATTAAACCAAACTCAAAGAAGTGAGGATCAGCAAATGGCACCTTCAGGATATACTCGTAATAGAATCTGATCGGACATTCTCTATAAGCATTAAAAGCAGAAACAGACATCACAAAGTCATCCAATACACTATTGATTTGCTCTTCAGGAATAAGGGTGTCTTTAAGCACAGTTTCAGTATCAAAAGAATTACAAGCTCTAAGGAACTCATTAAGAAATACTGGAGTAGCCTCTTCAATCTTAGGAACACCTAGTTCTTTAAGCTCTTCAATGAACATAGACGGTAGTTTCTCCTTACCATCAGTACTAAAGTTAGAGTACCCTAATTCTAAAACGTGTTCTGCTCGAGACATAGCCACAAAGAAAGCTCTTCTAGCATCTTCCTCGTCACCTTGCTCAGAAGTCAGGGATATAGTATAAGGGATCTTAAATTGTCCTTGGTTTAAGTTCTTAGCTTCCCAGTCACTACCACAGTCTACCATTCTTACGATCTTAAACTCAAGACCTTTGCTGCCATGAGCTGATAGGAGATGTACACCATTAGGGTTATTGTAGATTCTCTCTACATTGATAGGTACACCATTCTCTTCCATGGCATTAAGTAGTCCTATGAAAGCAGCTACAGAGTGATCTCTATTCTTCTTACAGTAATCATCTACTGCATTGACCAGGGATTGCATGAGAGCTAATACATAGGTAGTGTCTTTTCTGCTCATAGCAGCCTTCAGGTAGCCGGATTTCTCAGCTAGAAACCGAAAGTAATCAGGTACAGACAAGTTACGGAAGTGTCCATTGAGAAGGAAAGATCTAAATTCCTCTATCTGATCGGTAACTTCTATATCAGGACCGGTAATGTACTCTGACAACTTCAGCTTAAGCTTACCTTCTTTGACTCTCTTATTATTAAGGTGTGCCAGTTCTTGTATGATCTGCTGGAAAGTCTCAAAGGTAATAGGGGTGTAATCATATCTAATAATCTCATAGAGTAGACCTTCACCTGAATATTTCAGTCTAGCCTCTCTTTGAAAGTACTTGATAATAGTAATAAAACTCTTTATCTCAGGGGTAGTTAATATATTGACTGGCTTCTTAGCTTGATACGGAATGCCTTCACTATCCAAAGCCTTCATTAATAGCTCTACTTGCTTATGCTTCTTGAAGATAATAGCCATTTCATTTAATGGGTGTCTACAAGTCTTAAGGTAGGTCCATATATCAGCTAGTTCTTCATAGATGTTATTGTATCTTCTAATGATCGGTCTAGGTCCACCAGCTTTATATGCTGTGATTTCCTTATCAACACCTAGTATGTTATCTAATCGCTGCTCGTTCTTCTGAATAAACTGATTAGTAAGTTCTACTATCTGAGGTGTAGATCGGTAGTTCATAGGTAGTGAGATCAAATTAGTCTCAGGGTACTTGTAAGCAAACTCAGTCATATTCTTAAGTCTAGCACCTTGGAATCTAAAGATCATCTGAGAATCATCACCTACAAGGAATACATTAGGAGATTCCCAGTAGTTGACTAGGTGGTAGAGTATATCGAATTGAAGCTTAGATGTATCCTGAAACTCGTCTACTAATACATAAAGGAATTGCTCTTGGTATCTTCTAAGAAGGAAGGGTTTAGCCTCAAAAGCATCGTTTACATACCTAAGCATATCAGCAAAGTCATATATCTTCTTATCTCGTAGTAGCTCATTGTACTTATCAAATAAAGCAGCTCCAGCTACCAGCTTATCCATGCGTTCCTTCTCACCTTCTATAAGTGAGGTCTTAGGATCGCCTACTTGGTGTACTGTGCCATCTTTAGCTTTATACTTTCTCTTATATTGGTAGTCAGGATCATCAGGTAGCCCATTAATATACTCTTCAGCTTTCTGTTTGACATGAGGGTAGTCAAAGCCTTCCATCTTCATTAGCTGGAATAAAGCCTTAAGCGGTTTCTCATGGTAGTAGAATTGTCCTGAGTACTTGTATAGCGGATTAGTATTATCTAAACCATCAAGTAGCTCTCTGATCACTAGGAGTATGTCAAACTCAGTAGCGGTAGTGAAGTCTCTTAATTCTATGTAGTCAGTATTTTCTTGGATTACTTTAGCGCAGAAGGAGTGGAAGGTGAATATGTAGACCTTATTAGCTATTGATCCAAACATTCTAGTAAGTCTCTTTCTCATAGCTACTCTACCTGATTCTGTGAATGTCAGGCATAGTATATTGTTAGGAGATACATCAGCTTCAGCCATGATCTCACCTATACGTAGGGAAAGTACTTGTGTTTTACCAGCTCCAGCCCCAGCAAGTACCATGCTAGGTCCTTCAATGTTTTCTACGGCAGCTCTTTGGCCTTCATTGAGGATTTCTTTTTGTTTGTTGAATGTGGCGAGGTCGGTGATTAAGCTCATAATTTATGTGTTAATTTTCTTTTGAATATCCTTTGCGTGTTCTTGTCGCTGCTTGTATTTAGATCCTCTCAGTCCTTCATATTGCTCCTGAAGCTTCTGTCTTGATCTTCTGATGCTTTCAGCACTAGATAATTTACCGTCTGCATAGTATTTCATTATCTGTACTGCATGATCTTTGTTAATACCTAGTTCTGTGAGCTGAGTGATCCAAACGGCTGCACAGAGCTTCCTATCGTCATCCCTATGTCCTATGTAAGTGGATAAGAATTTCTTTACGATCTGCATTGGAGACCATAGCCATAGATTACCTTTTATTTCTTTGCTCATTTTAGTAGGCGTTTTTTAAAGATTAATTTGTACCACCATTTATTGAATATATTGACCTTCCTACGAGATACATGGATACATTCATAAATAGGGATCTTCTTTTGTCTATGTAGTGGAATCTTAGTATGCTGGTTTGTGTGGTCTACTACCACTAGGTATTGTCTACCTCTCTTCTCTTCAATCCATTTGACTCTAGCTATTGCACGATCTTTATTCTTGTTATTGATCGCTAGTCCAGGGAAATAGACATAGCTCCCAACATCTATAGGAATATTAGGAACCATGATCCATATGTATTGTTTGCCTATCATAAAAATTGATTAAAGAATGTATCAGGTAGATTCTGAGAAGTCCATAGGTACTGATGTACTTTTACATATAGTAGCTTAAACTCTAGCTCGTCCATCTTGTCAAACTGTAAAGAGATAGCTTCCTTATATATCAACTCTTGTCCTCGTACTTCTAGTAGGTAAGGGTGGTAGTAGCCACTATTAACTAGAACTTCTTTTCTGAAAGCATCTCTGCTTTTGTTTCCATAAGCTTCAGGAAGGGATTTCCAAGCGGTATCAATCATCTTCCAAAATTTCCTGAATCGCTGTGAGTTACGTTGATACCCAGTAGGCTTGCTCATTAAGACATCTCCGTATTTCATTGCTTCTACATACTCTACTGTGTAGTCATCAGCTGGTATCAAGATTTGTCCTCTGCCCTTGCTCAGATTAATCCTTCCTTCGCTCATGGTTTCTCAAGTTGGTCTACAGTCTTAGTGACCGTAAACTTATTGTACCGGCTAAATGGCCAGTCCATGTGTAATGAATATTGGCTTCTTGTTCCTGGAGGATTGTTTTTCCATACACACTTACATTCTATAAACTTCTTATCAACCTTCCACCTCCTATTCTTCTGCTGCGTCTGCTTATATCCGAGAACCGTATAGGTCCTATTCCTTTCTTTAAATTCTAGGATACCTATTTCTTTCACTTGATTCTCTCGTATCACATAAACAAATGTAAGTATTAAAAATAAGAATATATGTATTCTAGGTAGTTTTATTTTGAATTTTATTTATAGTTATGCAGTACATTAATATTGATCAGTTTGTAGCTGGCGTTCAGGACGATCTAGCATTCAAAAGAAACATAAGGAAGGGTACATTAATCAGGTGGACATACTTTGCACTATCTGAGCTAGAAGAGCATATGTCTCACAGTAAGCAAGTAGACTTACCTTTAGTAGATTGTAAGGTGATGAAGCCAGCTGATTTAGTAGCGGTAGATAGTATCTTCTTGGTCGATGGTAATAACTGCGTAGAACCATTCTCAGATAAAATAGTATTCTGCTGCGATATACCTAAGAGGTGCGGTAAGACATATAGGGTAGAAGAGAACCTGGACTTTTATTTATTCAGCTCTAATGTGAAAGATAAGTTTGATACAGTAAGGATCAAGTATTATGCTATTCCTTTAGATGAAAACGGTAGACCAATGGTGCCTTTACAAGCTGCTGAGTCAGCATATAGGTATATCAGGCTTAAGTACTTAGAGATGCTAAGAGAGAAGGATCGTAGTAAAGCTGCGAGATCTAATTCAGTACCAGTATCAGAGATAAGACTAGCGGAAGTAAGATGGTTTAATGCAAGGAGAGGGTATAATGGTGAGACGGCAAAGCCTACATCATTCAGGAATTTACTAGAGCAAATGGATAAGGTTACTTATGATATAAGCAATTCTTTTCCACCTACACTAGCTAAGTGCTGCAGTTCGTTTTATTTAAGTTCTTGGGGGTAGTAAACTTGCTATAAATATCCTTTTCATTGTATTTACGTTATAAAAGTTCCGTAAATAAACAATGTTAGCATTAATACTTAGTTCGCTCTAATCCGATAGCTACTGCTTTTTCAGAAATATCACAGCCTATAAAGTTTCTGTTTAAATCTTTGCAAACTTCCGCAGTTGTGAAACTTCCAGCATAAAAATCAGCAACTAAGTCACCTTTATTACTACTTGCTTTTATTATTCTTTCAATTAATGCTTTTGGTTTTTGAGTATCGTAACCTGTGTTTTCGTTATGTGCAGAAGGTAGCACGCTCATTTCAAACCAATCTAAAGGTAAACTACCTTTTAATTCATATACTTTTTTCTTGCTCTTAAAGTCAATATAAAAACCATTCTTTTCAATTTCTTTGCCAAATCTTTTTATAGTGCTTTCGCTTGGTTTTTCATTCCTTATACATTCAGCATTAAAAGTGTAATTTTTAGTTTTAGAGTAAAATAATATACTATCGTGTTTGCTACTATATTTGCGTTTAGAATAGCCTTGTGTATTATAACACCAAACCAATTCATTTAAGAAATTATTATAACCAAAAACGTCATCTAAAATACATCTTAACCAATGGTTTATTTTGGTGTCCATCTGTAAGTAAATACTTCCTGTATGTTTTAAAATACGGTGCATTTCTTTTATTCGTGGTATGTAATGTTCTTCTATTACTTCTCGCTTAGGTTTCAAATCTTGGTAATCTTTGAACTTTCTACCTGTTCCATAAAGTATATCACTATAAATTAAATCCACACTTTCACTATCCATTTTGCTCATTAACTTCAAGTTGTCGCAACATTCTATTTTTATCATCTTCTAATTCTTTTATTATGAAAACCGCATAGAAATTTTTTATCCATATCTAAATCGTACTAATGCTAACAACGTGTATATTGCATAGCCTATCGGCATACGCAGCATACACAATACGTTATACACAATATTGATACTCTTGATATTGATCCATTATTAATACTCTTCCATCAAGCAGCTCTAACTTCCATTTGTTTCTAAATGGATTTACAGAAACCACTTTTCCAATAGTTTCAACATCCTTCATAACCATTGGATCATCGTCACTTCCTCTTTCTACCCATTCAGGTAAGTGACAATTATTCGGGAAATCAATTCTTTCTTCTGTTTTACCACTATCATATTTTAGGGTTCTTACAAAATATTTTATTTGTTTTCCGCAATATCTATCTCTTAAAAATTCTAATACTGTCATTTTATTTAATTAAAGTGTATAACATGGTATAGGCAGTCATTCCGTTTCACTACACGCCTCCTATACATGCGTTAGCATTAATACTAAGTCCACTGCTTAGCCATAGCTTCTGCCATGCCTTTAAACGTCTTGCTTCTTAATGTTCTACGTTCAGCGGTTGTTTTAGCTTGTTTTAACGCATCAAAATACCATTTAGGCTGCTTTTTCTTGACACCTTTCTTTGATATAAACTCCACGAACTCTCCTTTTTCTACAATGTTAGTAGGCTCTAATAAGGGTAAATTCTTTAGCCAAAAACAAGTGCTTTTACTTGCTTTGTCCCCAAACATCCAAGGGTGTACTATTTGGTCTGGTTTCCTTATTTGACTACTAATTACACTAATTGGATTTTCAATAGCTATTTTATCTATTGGTGCATCCATTAATTTTTGCACAAATTCTAATGATTTCGCTTGGTTTTCCCAACGTTCTATATTTTTACTACCATCTTTGTTGTATAACCATCTTGCACCACTTACAGCTAAAAAAGTACAAGGTGGGTGAGCTATCATCATATCCCAACCTTTATCTATAACTTCAAATACATCTTGTTGGTAAATGCCATTCAGGGTGTCCTCCGCTACATTCTAAAATATCACAGCTAAATGCTTCGTGTCCTAATTTTCTTAATTCTTTTGTTACTGCTTGGCTTTCTTCACAAGCTACTAATATTCTCATAATTTTGTTTTTTTAGTTATTATCTTGCCCACCAAGTTTTTCCTTGTGGAAATGTTACTTGGTATCACCAATAATGTACCCTAGATCATAGACGGTAGTGTCATTCACGCAAGCTACCTTGAAGTCAAGTAACCATACTGGCGTACCGGTAACAACAAAAGTTATCAGCTCTTGATTGTATTCTAGTACATCTACATTAATAGCATCTTCTATAGAGACAATGATTCCTCCACAAGCATTATTGAAAGTAGAGTTATGATACCAGGTAACACCTTGCCCTACTGGCTTAGGAACTGGGAATATAAATTCTGCTGCATTGATGATCAATGTATCATTTTCGTTTTCCGGATCGGTAGTTAGTGCTTCATCTCCAGTAGGCTCTTCAGATCCGACATCAGGTATTAAATCCTCTTTAGTGCAAGCAAATAGTATAATGGTTATTATGCCAATGATACTGAGGGCCGGTAGTGCTATTCTTTTAATATATAATAACATAATTTATGTGTTTATTGCATTTTCAATAATGTGAATGTGGTGATGAACGGTAGACTGGTGGACTCTGAAGCATCGAGCAATAGCATACTGATCAATTCCCCAATTATAGTACATATGGTGCATTCTCTTAGCGGCTTCTTCCGAGACCTTAGAATGTCCATGGTAGTAGTTAATTTTTTTCTTTATCTTTTTCTTTATGTCTTTCATACTACTTTATTTTATCCTCCAAATACAACCACAATAGGCAGAATAGAAAGCCTAGAATGAGCATTACGGAGTTATTAAACATATGCTTGAAATCGTCCATTATCTATCAACTTATTCTTTTTAGTGTATCAAATAAATCTTTTACTGTAAAAAATACTTTATCGAAGTCATCATCTACATAGCCACCAGTCATTGTATCACCTCTATAGCACTCTACTTCATGCTTATTAAGGTATTTCTCTAGTAACTCAGGTGTAAGTTTTACTGCATCATTTTGTGGTGCATGGAACTTCTTTACCTCTGTGATTGCCGTATCTATACCAGTAGCCTGATCCCAGGTGAAGTCTGTAGCTCTATCTCTTAGGTTTGAAGCTTTCTTTTCTAGTCTTTCAATAAGTTTAGTTAGGTCTGCCATAATCATTTATTCTACGCAGCCAAATTCTCGGTAGGCTGCATTGGTTTGAAAAACTGCATAGTATCTCTCGCACTCACAGTTATCTAGTAGCCACAGCATTGCGCTGGAGCTGATATAAACTGTATTGTTATGATGACTTTCTAATTCCCTGATATATTCTTGTGCATTAGGGCAAGGCGGTAGTTTGATAGTAGCCTCTAAAGGCACTTCATCCTTAGTACACCTAGAGAGAGAAAGCATAGTAGCTGCGATCACTACAAAGCAGATGAATATTGATTTCTTGTATTTCATAATCTGATGTTTTTTATGATTAAATCTATAAGCATCCCAAGAAGAATCCCTATCACGACACCTAGTAAGAGTGAGAATACTGCATTAAATTCCATCTTCCTTGTTTCTAGTAGCCAGCCATGCTATGATCAGGATAGCAAATGCGCTAGTAAATGATATAATAGGGTAGTGTACTAAGATCACTACTCCAATGACAAATGCTATGAGGTAGCCAATAAGAAACTTCATTACTCTTCTAGTTTGAATCTCAGAGGTCCAGCTAGTAGCTTAAGGGCTATAGTGTACTTAGGATTAATTTCATCAATAAGGCGGTAACCTAGTCTTACTCTTCCTGGCCCATACTGCACGATAAACGGCTGCTCGTCGCTGGATTCGTATAAGAATATGTCGTGTCCCCAAACATTATTAGAGAAGAGATCCCTGAAGAAGTCTTTATCCTCGGCATAATCCCATATCTTTTCCCTTTTCATGTAATCTTCTCCATGTTTGGTAAACTCTAGGGTAATAGTATCACCTTCTTCAGTTAGAATTATGTGTCCACATTCTTTAATGATCTTACCTTCTTCTTCTCTGATGTCCACGTTCTGTTGCTTTATTTGATATTCAATCATGGTATTAAGGTTTTTATGTTGTTTACTTTAGGATTCTAGTTACTAGCTTGATCGATACTCCGTACTTGGAGCATATCTTTCTGATCTTAGCTTTATTCTGCAGAAAGAACTTTCTGTGCTTATTGTCTGTAGATAGTTTCCCATCACAGATTTCCAATACTGCTTGTGCTGTTCTAGCTGCTATGTTGTCAGCTGGTACTTCCTTCCCTGAGACAAGATCGTTGTATGGTATGTTATTTACTCTCCAGCTCATATTACTTCCAGTTTAAGATTCGTACACCAATTCTAGGGCCTCTATGTGCTTCCACTCCGGTAGTGATATGCAATCCCTTTACTGGAGAGATACCTATGTCTAGCCCATAATTAAATCTAGTGGTAGTTAAATCATCTATTTCCCCAAATGAAGCGGTAACGGAGAAAATATCGGTTATCTGCTTACCTAGACTATATCTTCTTCCCCATCCTTGTGAGAGGGATTGATTAGTAATGACTCCGATACCTACGTGCCAAGTGCCATAAGATCCGAGAAGGTTAATGTCATAGTCTCCAGCTACTTCATCATTGTCTACAGCCCATCCAGCTTCCATTCCAATCCTGAACTCAGGTTGTTGTGATCTTGGTACTGGGCGGTAGCTATTCTCTACTGTAGGCTCTTTGCAGCATTTAGGAATAGTGTCTTGTTGTGAGTAAGCGGTAGTTAATATTAGGATAAAAAGTAAAGTGATAAAAATTCTCATAATTTATGTGGTATTTAGTTAATAATTAATTTTCTAGTTTAATAATGCCTCCTTGAGACCTACTTAGGTATTCTACTCCATCTACTTCTATTATTTGGTAGGGGTAGAAATCAGTTACAATCTTAATCCTACTATTGCTAGGTGGAAGCTCTAAATTGGCATTAGCCTGATTACAAGTAATTAGAAGTAGTGTTCCAACTACAATAGCTATTAGCCATATTCCCAGTTTAGTGTTGTTATTCATATCATTGTGGTTTTAATTCCGTATCCAATTCATTCCTACTCTTTTAGCTGCTCCTGATATAAGGAATGAAGCTGCTAAGTCTATCAGGATATGCTCAGGCTTTTGCTTTTCCCCAAGTGTGATCACTACGCCACCAGTTATGTATCCTAGTTTGCGGTAGTCATCAGCTACATGGTAAAAATCCCATACCCCAAAGTTTCTAGCGTACCAGTTATCTTTATTGCGCCAGCTCTGTGATCCCCAAAAGCCATTAGGATCAGCACCAAACTTTCTTTCAAAGGAAGTACGACCATCAAATTCGTATCCTTCTACTACACCATCTACAAAGCCAGCGGTAGCCAATATTGACCAGCCGATGACTTTGTTTTTGGTGATCTTGTATTTCTGTGCTGAAATACTAGGTGTTAAAAGTGTAATAAGGGTGATTATTGTCAGTATGGTATTAATTTTCATTATTTATGTGTTCTAATTGTTATGAAATTTCTCTTCAGGCTGCATGAGATCATCTGTGTGAGACTTTCTAGGTCTGAGTGGTACGATCATATCAAAAATAATTTGTCGGTCTCTGAAGAGCTTATATGGGATCTGATTATTTGGTATACCTGTCAGATAATTCCTGATTTCTCCATTGTAGGATGCCAGCACTACCTTTTCGTTGTCAGGATCAAGTAGGAATAGGTTGTCAGTTTCTTCAAAAGATTTCATCATGTGTCTGAAGATTGCCTTTGTATCTTCTTTTCCCCATATCCTGAGTTTAGCTAGGAAATAGTATCCCCAAGGTTGAATTACTAAAGTCAGTTTGTCGGAAGATATTTCTACCCCTAAGAATCGGTTTTGGATTAGTGTTGTCTGCATATAGGTTGTGTATTTCATAATTTGTGTGTTAAGATACTAACAAATATCTGTTTTTTCTTTTTTAGCGGAACTTTTTTCTTTTCTTTTCCTCTCGGTTGTTTAGGAAGTCGTTCCTCCTTCCAGTAGTTTCCTTCAAAAACTATTTATTTTTTTAATCCGATCATTTTGATTGGATAATATAATCTTATTAAATATTCTTATTAATATAGTAACGTATCCAATCATTTTGATTGGATATACAATCATTTTGATTGGATTAACCCCACTATCCGATCATTTTGATTGGATTGATCATGTCCATATTTTCACATCTGAAAAGTCTAAATTACCACCAAATTTATCTCTATTCTTCTTCATTTTTACGTGGTCAAAAGTGATAATTTCTAGTGTTTTTTTAGATGGAAGCAAAATTGGATTATGATATTTCCCATTTTTTGTTATAAAGCCATCATCAATAAGTGTTTTTAATGATCTTCTGATAGTAGCTTCAGACTTACCAGTTTCTTCTCTTAAAAACTTCACTTTACCAGTAAATTCCTTACCATCATTATAGAATGAAATAACAATAGCTAATATTACTCTATCAATAAGATCTAGCTCAGTCTCTTTTCTTATACTCTTATGTAATTTATAGAATTGACTCATTTGGTTTGTTAGTTTTTAAAAAAGGTAGCCCACAATGCTTTCACCATAGGCTACCATCACATTAAAACTTTATTCTTAGTGTTCTAAACAGTTTGCACCATTCATAACCATTTTTTCTAGCTGGTATCCTTCTGTATCGTGTTCTGCAAAGTATTGATCTATGTGTGCTGGCTTAAACTCTGTAGGCTCTTCCTTATGTTCTCCCCAACTACCTTTAACATATTCAAATAGCTCTTCCCTTGCTCTTTCCTCTGATTCATAGACCGCAAAGGTAGTTGAGTGCCTATTGTGGATCATCAATCCCCAAATTTCATCCTCCTTAGAATCGGTAGTACCTGGAGCTTCTTCTATATAAGGCTCTATGTATGTGATCTCCCAGTCCACACCTAGCTGGAGACCAAATAAACCTAGTAACTTGTTAAATATCTTTATAGTATCTTCAGAAGAGGGATCATCCCTTAATTCGTATTGTTGAATACTAGAC
>Ga0194023_1000123_pt1 | contig 12048 bp, 6 predicted proteins | sample IW6Sep16_MG_FD_140348 | JGI IMG/M metagenome (GOLD analysis project Ga0194023, IMG submission 140348) | Freshwater microbial communities from the Broadkill River, Lewes, Delaware, United States - IW6Sep16_MG | ecosystem: Environmental > Aquatic > Freshwater > River | place: USA: Delaware...
CATACATCGCGACAAGGTGTCTCCATTGATTTAGATTAGTCGGTTGACTCGTTGCCGATGTATCGACTACAGCAAAATGATATAGTCGATATTCAGTACCCCCATTTAAACTATTATTGTGATGTCTAAACCCTATTGCATCACCACTACCAGATGAACCTATAAACATGAATACTGCGATATCGTTAGTAGTTGAATCACTTTTAACCCACATTGATAGAGTGTATGAAGTATTTAATTCGGTACCATTCAAATTAAGTGTTCCTTGTATATAATCATCCGTCCCATTAAACACGAATGCTTTATCGGCCGACGAATAATTCATATTCGTACCCTTAAACGTCCCATGATTCCCCTGCCCCGAGATATCTGTAGGACTCGAATTGACGGTGGTATCCAAATCCAATACCAACTTCTCGGGTCTCGGGGTTTCCGTATCCACGTCGTACCGCGAAACGCGGGGAACATCGAGGGATCTGGTGAGGCTCAACGAACCCTTATCGAGGGTCGTGGGACCGGGTGTGCCGAAATATTTCATATCGGCTATAGCAAAATATTGTCCATGTTTAACTTTAGTACAAGATATAGCAAAATAACTATAACTATTGTTACCCGGTGAAAGTGTGAAATCTTTCCAGGTTGTGCCAAATACGACATCAGCTTGTGTACTTAAAACATCCCAATTGTTATCATCTTTACTTCCTAATATCAGGAAATCTTTAGGATTTTGGTCATAATCGGCAACGGGCGGCGCGCCGTTGTACGTACGGGGATGAATAGAAACCTTCGATGGTTTTATTGAATATGGTAATTTCAGTTTAAGCCATGCACCAGTGTATCCTCCTAATGAGGCACCCGCGTTGTATATACCAGGGGTAGCATTAGTAAAGTCTGCTGTTGTGTGCCACACAGCCTGTTGAGCCGCGGTATCTGTGGTGTTTCTATCAAACGCATTCCATGGGTAATAGGAACCGTAATAACTACTCGCACTTGCACAAAACACCCCATGTCCCTCCACTAACGTTTCGTACTCACTCAAAGGACCTGGAGGATACTCTTGAATCCGCTCATCTCCCGCCAACTCGAGTTGCCCCGAGGGTTCAGTGACCCCCACGCCCAAGTGGCCCTTGTATATTGTTAACTGAGACTTGGACCCCAAGAAATAGTCTTTTTGGTAATCGTAGAGTTCCTTCACTTGGTCAGCGTTCAGGGCCTTGGAGTAGAGACGGAAGTTCGCGATGGAGCCGTTAAACGAGGGCGTTTGTCGAGTACTACTTAAATAGTATGTACCAAGAGTTAACGGAGCTGACGCATTAATTGTACCAAGTTGTGTTGCTTTCCCTTCACCAACTAAAATTCCGTTAACATATAATTCTGTTTTACCAGATGAGTAGTATGTCGCAGTTGCATGATACCAGTTGTTAGTAGCTATACTATCCACACTTGTCGAAACTTGTGAAGAACTACCATATCCGTAAATATAGGCTCTCAGTGGTCCTTCAGATTCAATGTTGATGCCAAACCCTGATCCGTTAGCGTGGTCTCCTAAGCCCAACTGGAAAATGTAAGAATCTGATGTATAACTATCACTTTTAAACCACACGGAAGCCGAATATTCGGCACTCTGTGTATACCCACTAAACACCTTTTCAATATATTGTGATGAAGACGTGATAAACTTGAAGGATTCGATACCATCCGTCGTATCCAACGTCGCCCCAGTAACAGAACCACCATTCGAATTAGGGGAAAGGTCCGTCACGATGCTCGGCATAGCCGCGAGGTCCTTCGCATCATAGTAGACCTCTAACTGGGTCCCCGTGGTCGCCGGCACGTTGTACACGGTCTTTAGGGTGGTATCTAGGGAGCCACTGCCTTCTTCGTGGCCGTAGAGTTCCCATTCACCTATAGTAGGTTGACCACCGGCACTCTTAGTGACAATAAGAGCGAATTGTTTGTATGAAGTTGTAGAATTTACGTGATGTACCGTTGGAACTTCTACAGATGTAGTTGTAGCGTCGCTAAATGAATGTATCTTTACCCATGAATCGGTCGATATATTTTTAGCGTATAAATGTCCAGAATCAACCAGATTAGCAACACTGTTCCATTGTGAATATATGTGAAAATGTCTGAGTTTAATGGCTTTGGGTAATTCTACAGAAATCCACTCACCCTGTTCCGTGTTTGTATCAAGTTGAGCTACTTCTTCACCAGCAGCAGTTATAGCTGTTGTGTCATATAACCCAGTTCCAGTGTTATATAATTGCGTAGTTCCACCATTGTAAGCGTAAGGTCTCCACATATAATTCACTCCCGCCGCACCCTTGAGACCATCGAATACAGTGTATTCTGTTCCGAAAGTTGTACTCGCTTTACTTGCAGCTACTTTGTAACCATATTCACCTGATACATTTTCGGACGCGACACTTAAAGCCACCTCCGGGTACTTCCGCAAGGGTCGATCGTGGGGTCCCGTGTATTCGGCGACGACGTTGGAGTCGGACATCACAGTCGTGACGTTTATGTTACCCGCGACCGTGAGATTATTGGATGCGAGAATATTATTGGTCACGATGAGATCATCGGATACGTTAAGGTTTGACGAGACGATTGCATTACTCGTGACCGTTAATTCTTTCGAAACGGTGGCATTTCCAGTCACTACGAGATCCCGACCGATCTGAGCATTCGCGGTCGTCACGAAGCCTGTCGTCACGTTCGCAAACTCTAATGTAAGTGACGTGGCGTTTCCCGTGTTGGAAACACTCTGGAGACCGTGTGCGGTCTCTACATTTATTCCACCAATATTCATCGCTTGCGCGTAGACGTTTCCTGAAACCACCCGAAGGTGGGCGTCCCTGACGTTCAAGTACGTATTCAGATTATTGATAGACATCTAATATAACGTAAGAAATGATTTACGTGTTATTAGGTGTGGGACAACTGCTATGCAGTTGGCTGGACGGGCCACACGGGGTTCGCTGGATCTTCTGTGTTTGAAGGAAGGTCACGGAGGGCTTGGCGGTAGTCGAGCCATTCCCTTTGTTTTTCGAGAGATGCGTGTGGCCAATCGGGAAGGGCGTACTTATCCGTTTCTTCGAGTAACTTATTACGCCTCTCCCTTAATAAGAACAACATACTATTGTATTCCATATGTGATTCGTCTACCATATATCGTATAATAAGAATTAATATACACTGGGTCGAACGAATATACGTGCACACACCCAATTTGTGCTATTAGACATATTTTCTGCGGTACCATCATCTTTATGGAGTCCGCCGTATATGCTACCGGCATGATTAGCGACGCTTCCTGAGTGTATAATCCAACCACCGTCACTGTAACCGAAATCGTTATAGGCTCCCTGTTTGCCGCTAGAAGCGCTTATATTATAATACCACCCAGATGATGTTACAAGTCCGTAATCCTCATTATCGACTGGGGTTCGGGATGAAAACGTGTATCCATCTGAGCTTGAAGCCAGACCAGAACGACCGATATGTCCACCCGTTACACCGGGATCTAATGCCTGTGATAAATTGACTCCCCGCCAAACAGCCCCTAAACGCATACCCCCTTCGTACCGACTCGCATTAGTGCCACCCGACACGTACACCATAACATCCAAATCGTACCCACTATTATTCGAAAGAATGTTAATCGGAACCGAGAAGGTATTATCCCAGCGTATATTCTTTGAATCGCCAAATTCTTTGGTAAATAGATCGAGATCACCGTTGGTGGGGTGAGCTCTTGTTTGATACCCGTTTTTGGAAATTTGAGCCATACACATCCATCCACCACCCGCTAAATCGGGTTCGCAATACACGTTGTAAACTTTACCACCACCTTGTGTACCTACAATAGGGTAAACACCTCTCGTGAAATGTCCGTTCGACATGTGATCCCACATCGTAGGTAATGCGAGTGGTCGACTCGTTATGTACCGGATATCTCCCATGACGTTTACGGGTCCGGAAATGTGAAGAGGTTGGGGATTCGCCACACTCCCGTTGCGACCCATATCGTAGAGGGTCTTGACCTCTTGGGCGGTGAGGGCACAGTCGTAGAGTTTAAAGTTGGAGATGGAGCCATATAAATCTCCACCATTGTCTGTACGATCTCCTATCATCAACTGTGCATTTGCATCTAGATTGAGAGCAGTCGAAGATGCACCTGATGTATACGCAACTTCTACACCATTTACCCATATTCTTCTACCCGATGAAGCGGTCCCACCCGAGTACGCAAAAGCTAAATGATACCATGTTCCCGCATTCAGTGTATAATTAAAAATTGCATCGTTTCCATAAAAACTAAACTCAAAGTTTGGACTATTGTATTTAAAAATAAACGCCTTTCCCGATGCATGTGTTCCTATCCACACAAAATCTTCTTCGTTTCCACTACCTGCAGGTTTATACCATAAAGATCCACTAAACAGAGATTCACCAGCTGGATTTTGTAGTCGAGATAATATACGATCATCCGTCCCATCAAACACCAAAGCCCTTTCCGTAGCATCATAATGTGTCTGGTTTACGAAAACACCATCATTCCCCCTCCCTGAGGTGTCCCGCACGGCCCCCTCGAACGTGGGGTTCGACGAAGTGTTGTATTCCACCACGAGCCGGTCACGCCTCGGTGTATCGTCTGCGTCTAGAGGTGGACCTATGCGGGGAACGTCGAGGTTCTTGGTGAGGGTCAGTTGGCCATCGTGGAGGACGGATTGACCCTGCTCACGGGTGCCGAAGTAGCGGAGTTCCAAAGCCGTCCAATTACTATGACCCGTAGTGGACGTTGCAATTAACGCATATTCATTATAATAATCATCGTTTGTGAAACTAATTTCAGCGGATAATTGAGCTGTATCTCTTACACCATAGACGGCGTATAAATTTGTGATTTCGTAAACTCGTGTCCACTCAGAATTTTTATCATTACGCCCGAGTAAAAACCCATCGTTTAAACCCCTAAAAGTGCCATCGAAATACGATGTTATTTTTAATCTATTGAGTTTAACTTTGTAAGGAAATTTAAGTGAAATTGATTCACCGTTAATTCCATGTAAAGATTCATTACCACCATACGTAGGTGTATTCCCCGAAGCGGTTCCCGAAGTTGCTCCATTATAATCATTTCCACTCTGCCATCCAGTGGATGAATTCGCTGGATTTTTATTGAATGCCTTCCACGCCAATCTCTCATCACTTCCTGAACTATAATAACTACTCGCACTCGCACAAAACTCCCCATGACCTTCAAAGTATGTCTCGTAGCCAGTCATAGCCCTTGGAGGAAACTCTTCCAAGTTGTGCGGTTCATCCAAGACCGCCAACCTTCCTTCGGGTTCCGTGGTCCCTATGCCTAGGCGACCTTTCTGTAAAGTCATCGAGGACTTGACCCGCCCAAACTCGTCCTTTTGGGCATCCCAAATCTCGAGGGCTTGGTTTTGGTCAATAAACTTGTCGTAGACCCTAAAGTTCGCCACCTTGTCGATGTTCCCGCCACCGATCTGGATAGGGACCTGGGAGGCCTCTTCTGTGCCGTAGTATTTGATTTCGTAAATCGTAGATCTCGTAGTTGTTACACCTGAATACGTTTTATGTGTGATCACAAAAACTATGTATTTATAAGCATTCGTATTGGATGCAGACATATTAGAAATGTTTGCTTCACGTAAATTGGCATTTGTAGTACTGGGACTCGTCCATGTTAAAGAACCCGACCCGAACACGTGTATTAAGTCCCATGTTGAATCGTCGTTACTACCTAAAAATGCACCCGCATCTGGGCGTCTATCGTCAGTACTACTCGACTGAAACGAAAGTAAATCAATTTTACTCACGACAATTTTATGAGGTAGTTTAAGTTTCACCCAATGTCCCGTATACGCTCCAAACGTGTTAGTTCCCGTTTGTGCGATACCGTTATTACTTAAATTATACGCATTGTCATTAGTTTCCCATGTATCGCCATCACCAGAACTAAAAGCTCGAGAAGGTACGCGACCACTATATATAGATGTGCCACCTGTTACAACATACCCTCTTTTAGCTGGAGTATCTCGCGGAAATCCTACGTTGATATGTGGATACTTGAGAACGTTGGTGGGATCGGGAAGGCGAACCAGGTCGTTCTCGCGGTGGCCGTAGAACCTGATTTCACCTAACGAAGTGTATCGTCGGTTACTATTTTGAGTGCCGTCATATTGAACCTTTTCTACGATTATGCGAACGTATCTGTACCCTTTACCTACGTTCGTGTTTACTACGTAATTGTTAAATACATTATCTGTCCAAGATGTTTGGTTTACGAACGCGTGAAGAGTTTCCCAGGTGGTACCATCATTACTACCAGCGATAACACCTTCCTTGGGTGCGCGATACTGTTCAGTGTCTGTTTGTGGTGCTAATGCTATATACGAGAGACACATTTTGTTCGGAAATTCCATCTGTATCCATTCACCTCGTTTTTGAACACCATCAACTACTGTTAAATCTGCATCTGATGTAGCTACACCACTCGTCTGATCATAACGATCAGGAGTATGATGACATATCCAAGAATTATCGCTAGTTGCATGTGCAGTTTGATCATCGAATGCGTACCATGGAAGATAAGTTTCATGATGGCTACTCGCACTCACCACATACCCACCTTGGGAGTACCCGGTCATCTCGAATGGTGGGTAGTCCCCGAATGTATCCTCAGCTTGGTCCTCCGAGACCTTGCGTCCATCCAAGTAGGTTACCCGAGAGCCACCTTCACCTTGGTACGCGTAGGTCAGGTTGTGCCACGTGTTCGATTGGAGATCGAGGTTCACGGAATCCAACTTCTCTTGGTCCGAAATCGAAAAAACGCACGTATTAGAAACGTTCGCCTCGAGGTTCGAGGAATTGAACCACACGGAAACCGAGTGGGGTTGGTCACCTTCGAGGAATGTATTGGCCTCTACGGCGAGGTTCGAGGTTAGGGTTCCGTTAAGGGTCCAGTACTTACCGTCGGTGACGTATGTCGATTGGTTCCCCGAGGGATCGGGACCACCCGAAATCTGGTTCGTCCCTACCCCCGTCTCACCATCGACGAGGACTTGGACACCCGTCGTTTGGGGGTTATTAAAGCGGGACTTAAAGGTCGTATCGACCGAATGATCTCCTTGTGTAGCAAGCTCTTCGTAGCCGTATAGTTTCCACTCGGCAATACTCAATCCATAGTTAGTCCCACCGTCTCCAACGACTTGTGTTGTAATTAGTGCATAATGATTGTAATAACTTGATGCATTTATATCATACATTGTTCCAGAATTTACAGCACCACTTTCGTCTACAAAAGAAGTCAACACTACCCAACTCCCATCTATGCCAGTATTACTTCCTAAAACCTTAAAATCTTCTGGTACTTGGGTATAATTCCCACTTCTAGCATGTAATATAATACTACTTAATTGTATTTTTGATGGTAATTTTATTTGTAACCATTCTCCATTTATGACATCATTTGCATTAGTTGTCAATGACGACGTACCGGTTGGACTATACGAGAAATCTGACCCACTGTAATCGTGATTGGTGCTAGTAAATTCTGGTAACCAACCGGTATTGTTAGATATATTCTCATCAAATGCTTTCCATGGTTGATATGGATCCGAGTGAATACTACTCGCCGTCACCGTATACCCGGCTTGTGTATACGTGTTGGTCGAGTCATTGCGGTCAAACTTCCCCTCTTCAAAAACAATCTCCGGATACTTTTTGAGAGTTGGTGCGACCCGCCCGTGCGGACCCGAAACGTCCGTGATCACGTTGGAGTTGTGCTGGATACCTTTCGTCTGGATGCGACCCGTCGTCGTATCGACCATGGTATTCGACGTGCCGACGAATGTGACCATGTTCGCGTTCCGGATCTGTAGATTATCGATCGTCTGTTCCAGCGACATATCTATTATGAAGGGAGGTTTTTTTAAACGAAAAAGTCCGGAGGACTTTGTTTGATACGGGACAAGTGCTTCGCACTTGGAACTCTTTTTTTTCTTGTAAAGTGGGTTGCACTTTGGAGGAAATGGCTTTACTCAGTGGGAGTCTCCTCAGTTGGGGTCTCTTCGACGGGTGTCTCTTCGACGGGTGTCTCCTCCACCGAGGTCTCCTCAGTTGGTGTTTCCTCGACGGGGACCACCTCATCTGGACGTACGGGCCAAACGGGGTTCGTGGGGTCCTCGGTCGTCGAAGGAAGGTCGCGGAGAGTTTGGCGATACGTTTCCCATTCGTATTTTTTAGCACCCGGAAGAGGTACATTTGGTAACTGTGTCCAATCACATGCAGCCAGACGTTTGTCGCGTTCTTGGCGGAGTTCCTTGAGGGATTGAGCTGCCATGAGCTCCTGCAACTTTGCCTCAAATTCCTCCTTTGGGGGCTTTTCGTAGCCTTCGGGGAACTTTATGGATTCCCATGTTTCGCCACAAGACCAACCTTCTACACCCGTTTCCCGTAATAACCGTATCACACAATCTAGTGTTGTCATTATTATAAGGCGCAGATTAAATGTCCACAGAAACGATTATGTGCACCTGCCCCGAAATAATATATTGGAACACCGGATCCCCCGTTAAAATGAAATGTATCACCGGCTTGCATTTCAACCGTGAGTGATAACGAGTTACCGTGTTGTTGAATAGTAGCACCCACCTGCATAGTAGTAACACCATTTAAAAGTGCGTATATTCGACTAGAACTGGTAGGGCTTTGGTTTGTGAAAGCCGAAAACGACATGTGATAAATTCCATGAACTGGGGCAGTGAACACATAGGTTGATGTGTTGTAGCAATTTCCGATGTTAAAGTAAACACTACCTGCAGGAAATATTCCAGTTGTACTACTATTACCACCACTCGACGCGTACGCGGCGAATGCACATGTGTACGGTTTTACGACACCGTCACAACTTATATCACCTGGCACATCCAGGCGCCCAGCCTTGAGAGTCATGGACAAGTCCCCGTGACCGAAATACTCTTTCTGGTAGGCGTAGAGTTGCCAGATCTCGTCGGAGGTTAGGGCCCGGTTGAAGAGGCGGAAGTTTGCTATTTTGCCGTTAAAATGCATGTTCCCGGACGAAAACCCACCCAAACGTAGGGTCAGCGAAGTTGCAAGTGTCATAACATTTCCACCTGTCCCACCAGACGATCGATTAGCACCGAAATTAAATCGTTTTCCGTCAACATAAACAATCAGATTTGATTGTTCCCACCCACCACCGGGATACATGAGAGATATATGATTCCATCGATTAGACGTGAATGTGTAGTTAATAGGAAAATCTAATAACCATGTTGTAAAAACAATTTGATTGGAAGAAGTCTTATATATATTGACATTTTGATACATTGTTTGATTGTCTCCAAGTCTCAAAATATATTGAGTACTGTCAAAATCGTCATTTTTTAACCAGAAACTAAATGTGAACGGGTTATCCCCACCGGGAATAGACAGACTTGTCTTTTCCAAAAGTGAAGATGTGCCATTAAAAACAAAAGCCCCATCAGATACGGTAACATTCGACGCTGTTCCGTCGTTTGTACCATTGGGGGTGAGGTCATCAACGTTCGTGATGGACCCATTCGCCAAGTCTTTCGCATCATAGTAGACCTCCAACCAATCCGTGTTGGGAACGTTGGGGTAGGAGGTCACCTTCACATCCACTCCCGCCGCGTCGGGGTCGTATTCGGGGAGGCCGAAGAGTTGCCATTCACCAACACCAGCGAAGACCTGACCATTATTCTTATGTATGATGAGAGCAAACGTATCATAATATCCAGTCACGTTAATATCATTAACTATATATTGTTGATACAAATCGGTCGGTGTGAAGTTTTGAATTGTCCCCACGAGTGTCCACGTAGTACCATTATTGTTAGATGCCCATATTTCTCCTTCTTTTATACAAGAAAGGAGTCCCTGATTATTATTAGCTGATTCTGGGCGTGGCTGAACTGTAAAATATACGGGATTTATTCTTTCAGGTAAAACAATCTGCACAAATTCACCCGTGAGCGATTCGTTATGCAGTTGCTCCGATAAAAGATAATCACCCGTACTCGCACTGTATCCAGTTGTTCCAGATGTCGGTGTAAGCCATGCTCCACTTGGAGTACTAAGAGTAGTGGGGGGTGTAAACGCACCATAATACGTTAGACCACTACTGTATTCATTACTACCAGAAACGGTATACCCTTGATTTAACCCGTTTGCAGTTAATACAACTCTCGGATACTTAATAAGCTTTTTAGAGCGGGGGAACTCCGTGACCACGTTAGAGTTGAGTTTAATGGAAGCTGTATTGGATGTATGGAGCATGTTGATATCCCCTTCGAGGCGGGTATGCCCCACCACATGGAGGTTAGATGTAGGCCCATTAACACCCACACCGACACCGAGACTTCCTGTAGTCGTATCGATCACCGTATTTGATGAAGCCCCGACGAAAGTCACCTTATCGACACTCTTGAAATCGAGCGTGCCTTGGGGTGTCGCAATAGGCATATCTATTATGTGTCGAGAGTATTTTCTTGCTTAAAAAAATGCTCGTACATATTCACATGACCACGTGGATAGATAATGTAATAAAACACTCCGAAACTGAATTACATCTTCTAGGCCTCGATCAAACAAACCTAGGTCCGTTGATTCTAGACTTTATCAGGAACCTTCAACAAACACTGGGGAACCAACCCACCATGATGAAATCTATATTAAAGACAACCTCGGATCTCATAGACCATAAACCCATCGCTCCCATAACCGAAGCGGATTTTGTAGATGATAAGTGCACGAGATGTTCATACATTTACAAATCCGGGGAAAAATACTATAACGACCGAGCGGTCGTGTTTAAGAAAAGCTATGATGACCTGAGTTCGCAATACTTGTACCAAGGTCAACAAAGATCGAAACAGGAGATTACTCTTCCCTATGTTTTACGTGAGGAGATCGTCCTCATCCCATGATCGCGTATCCTCGTTCCAAGTGTACATTTTATCGTCCGAAGGATAGGGAACTGGGGGTTGCCATGTACACGTGTCGTCGAGGGTCCACGAAGGATAGGGTCGAGGGGGTGAAAAGTTATCTTTATCTGGGTGGTAGGTCCACCCGATCCCTGCAAAGTTTTTACCCTCCGTGTTTTCATGTGTTTTGATCCAAGTTCCATCTAATTCGTACTCACACCATAGTTTACTCTTCGCACCAATAACTCGAAGAACTTCGTTGGTTTGAGGATTGATTTCAGCAAAACTGGGCATTTGTCCTATATTTATTGCAAATATCTTATTATGATGATTCCCGACCCACCTGATCCACCCCTAGTATTTCCATTACCACCTCCACCACCTCCACCACCTGTATTTGCCCCACCCGCGGTTGTGGCATTTCCATTCGATCCATTGCCTCCACCACCTAGGCCACCCTGGCCTATAACATTGTGCCCCCCACCACCTCCCCCTCCATAATAGGTTCCCGATCCACTCGGCCATTCTATCCCATTTCCACCACCCGCTCTATCACTCGAGTCGCTACCATGCTTTCCAGCTTCACCAGCTCCACCACCTCCACCACTATATCTCGTACTAGTTGGAGTACTAGCTTCTCCTACTCCGTCACCCCCGTCATTACCAGAACCATATCCATACGTAGAATTTTGAATTCCTGAAGCCCCTGGCCATTGATTATATGACTGTCTCGATCCACCACCTCCACCCGATCCACCATTTCTTGCCCCTTGTCCACTTACCCTATCGTTTCCACCTCCTCCACCTCCCATAGCTGTAAATCCTAAAGCTGTACTATCCGATCCATTAGTACCAGCCCGGTCATTTGTATTAACATAAGGACCACCACCACCTCTTGTTATGGTATAACTACCCGGTTGAATGTTCATTGTTCCAGTAACAACCCCACCACCTCCTCCACCACCACCATCTGTAGTAGCACCCGCACCACCACCCGCGACAATTAAATAATCGATATCTCCTCCACTAGTTACTTCAAACG
>Ga0194023_1000124_pt1 | contig 12010 bp, 11 predicted proteins | sample IW6Sep16_MG_FD_140348 | JGI IMG/M metagenome (GOLD analysis project Ga0194023, IMG submission 140348) | Freshwater microbial communities from the Broadkill River, Lewes, Delaware, United States - IW6Sep16_MG | ecosystem: Environmental > Aquatic > Freshwater > River | place: USA: Delaware...
ATAAATCATAAAACCAATAATAATTAAAAATATTTATAGTAACAAGCTAAAATATGGCACTAATTGAACAAAAATGGTGTAGATACAACAAACCAAATGTATTTAATATGAAACGTTTTTTTTGTTATGGCTTAGTATTGTGTTGTTTATCATTTATGCTTCAGGCGCAAAACCCTACCGCTAATATAGTGGTTACCGACCTAGAAAGTGATGCGCAAATAGTAGTAACGGGAAATGTAAATACTGGTGAGACTATGCCTTTAAAATGGGCAGAAAATAGTGCTGTGGCTTGTTTTCCGGCTACGCGTTTTTACGAGTTTAGGGGTAACCATGTATTGTATAGGGTAACACTTCCAGCAGCTAGCGCCATGACTATCACCTTAACGCCCAAAAATAAACGTGATAGAATTAATGTGTATGCTTTGCGTTTGGGCGCTAATAGTACAGCTATTCCGCCAGCTATTAATAAAGCCATTAGCTGCGAAGCGGCTTATCCTTTGTATGCAGGAAAACCTAATTTGCGAGCGGCAAATACGGCTAAAGAAATTGACTTTATTTCGGTAAACAAAGATTATACTATTTTAATTGGCGTGGCAGGGGCTAAAGAAGTGCTAAATGGTGCGTATGAACTGCGCATCGAAACGGTAGATAGATAGTATTTTGTGTTTGTTGCCATTTGCCCCCTTTGGGTTAGTGCGTTGTTAGAACGACCGCGTTAGGGATTGGAGGGGAGCGACGCAAGGAGCTGTGCGCAGTGGAACGTAGCACCGAAGCGAACGCGTAGCCCCGCAAAGCCCGACCCCCCTACTACAAAACGGCAAAAATAGATTCTATTTTTGCCGTTTTGTAGTAGGGGGGTAACGCCCAAATAAAAAAAATAATGCTTTTAAACTCAAAAACGTTTATACTGTTGATTGTATTGTTTTCTAATTTTTTCTTTGGCTCGTTTAATGCGCATTTTTACCGCACTCTCCGAAATTTTAAACACCTGCTGAATATCCCGAATACTCAATCCCTCTTGATATTTGAGTAATAAAATCATTTTTTCTTCTGGTTTAACCTTTTCTAGCAATTCTTTTAAGCGCTTAGCCTCAATATCATATAAATCTTCCGCAGTTTCTACCTCTATATCCTTAACCGTACCCCGCTGTTCTTCAATAGCTACCAAACGCTCACGTTTATGCCTACGCAAATAATCAATGCAATAATTGTAAGTAATAGAGTATAACCAAGTAGAAAATTTTGACCGCTGCTTAAATGAAGGCAGATTGGTATATACCTTTATAAATATATCATGAGTTAAATCTTCAGCTATAGCACCTTCCTTTACAAAAGAAATACATTTGCGATATACTTTCTCTACATAACGTTCGTATAACACATTAACCATAGCAGGGCTTTGCGATTTAATAATGATATTCACCACCTCTTCATCGCTAAGCGTAGAACTAGACTTGCTGGAAACACTAAAAGCAAGTAATATGGCATTGTGTATATTAGCAGTAAAATTAGCGTGCATTATAGGTTTAAAATGTTAGGTATTAATGTAGTAAATAATAATTGCATTTCATTAAATGAAACAGTTAATATAGACGCATAGTAAAAATTTAAATTAAAACAAATCCAAATATACATATTTTTATCTTATGCTTCCTACATTTGCATGCAATTGTGTATATTAATAATTAATAATATTACATGTTGTTATATGAAAGAGTGGGAATTTGTATAGTGAGTATGTTTGTAAAGTACTAACTTATTAATAATTAAGACTTTATTATTAGTAAATAGCCTTAATGTTTAAGGCAATTATACAAAAAAATACGAACAATATACCCATTATGGCTAGTAATAGTTTGTAAGCATGCCGTAAATGAGCTAATAATAGTATTAATTATAATGTCATTTTAGTTTACATTTTGCTCTTTTGTATGTTTGCTTTTAACTGAAACAATAATTATATAACACAAAATTTAAACCAAATTTACCAATTATTAACATAAGTATCTCATATTTTAAAAATGCGTGCTAACAGTACGCATTTATCATTATAACATATAGCAAAAAGCATTGGTCTTGTGCAAGCTATTGCATGAGTTTAACAACTTACTACAATTATATCATAATTGCGGAATAATTATTGTTTAAAGGGTATATAGTGCATTTTTTTGTTTTTCTCTTCTCACAATCTGGTTTATATGTTATCCAATTCTGCTATTAATGCTGTTCAAAATACTCACTATTTGCAAATAATAACACAAATAGATACCATAATTGATACCTGTAAACAAAACTTTAGCAAAAATATTGAACAATGTCTTAACGATGCGACATACACCTTACAGTTATCAGAAAAACACCAATATACCAAAGGCATTGCCTATAGCAAATACCTTATTGGTTACGCCTATTCTTTACATTCTAATTACCGCCGCGCTCGCCAAAACTTATTTGAAGCCGAAAAATATGCTGCTACATTAGTAGATAAAAGTTTGTTGGCAAAAGTGTTAAATACTATTGGCAATACCTATAATCAACAAGGTATTTTTGACCTAGCTTTATCAAGCTATTTTCAAGCCCTCGATTTGTTTAAAAACATGCAACATCAGGTGGGCATGGGTGTGTGTTTTCTAAACATTGGCATTGTATACTCACACCAAAACGGCTACGAAAAAGCTTTGCAATTTCACTTACAAGCAAAAGAGATAAAAGAAAAACAAGCAAACTACGAAAAAAATATAGGGAGGTGCTACAATAATATTGGATATTTATATACCCAATTAGGATTTTATGAAAAAGCTAAATTTTATTTTAAAAAAACGCAAGAAATTATAGTTAAGTATCCTAATAAGCATGTGCAAGGTTTGCTCACTAGTAATTTAGCGCAATGGCTAAGTATTCACAAGCAATACCATCAAGCATTAAACTATGCTAAAGAATCTTTACAGGTTCGTAAAGAAATAAATGATAAATTGGGCATTGTTAAATCATTGCGTACTTTGGGTACTATTTATTTGGCTAAACAAGAATTGCTAAAAGCTATTGACCATTACCAGCAGAGTTTATCGCTAGCACAAAAAATTAATGCCCAAATTTTAATGCAAGAAAACTATCGGTATTTGGCACAAGCTTATAAACGCTTAAACAAGCTTGAAGAGGTGTTTTTGTACCAAGAAAAATATATAGCACTTACCGAAAGTTTATATGATAGCGAAAAGTCGAAGGTGTTAGCAGAAATGGAAATTCGCTATGAAATAGATAAAAAGAAAAAGGAAGCCGAAATTTATAGACTCAAAAATGTAGAACTTAAACGCACACTTGACCAACTACGCCAAACACAATCAAAGCTTATTCAAACCGAAAAAATGGCTTCTATTGGCCAGTTAACAGCGGGTATAGCTCACGAAATTAATAATCCTGTTAATTTTATAGGGGCTAATATTGTACCGCTGCAACGAAATATTAACTTTTTACTACAATTAATTGAAAAGTATGAGAGGCTCGAAAATCCTAGTGCTATTGTGGCATTTAAACAAGCTATTGACTATGATTATACCAAACAGGAAATGCGTAATATCTTAAATGGTATTAGTGAAGGTGTACGTAGAACTTCAGAAATTGTGCAAGGTTTACGAAGTTTTTCTCATGCTGATAACGAAGCGCCGCAGCTTTTTAACTTACATAATTGTATTGATAGTACTTTAACTTTACTGCGAAGCCAAATTGTAACACAAAGCGTTTTTGTAGAAAAACATTATAGTAATATACCATTGCTATTAGGCTACGAAGGTAAAATTAAACAGGTGTGTATGAATATCTTAAATAATGCTATCCAGGCCTTACAACAGCAAAAAAAACCTATTATTGTTATACGTACTACTATTCGTAATAAACAAGTTATACTCGAAATAAGTGATAATGGTGTGGGTATGGATGATAAAACGCAGCAAAAAATATTTGAACCATTTTTTACTACTAAAGATGTGGGTAGTGGCACAGGCCTAGGCTTGTCTATTAGCTTTGCTATTATCAAAAAACATAAAGGTAGTATCGAGGTTAACAGTAGCCTAAATAAGGGTACACATTTTGTTATTACATTACCTATTTAATAATAAATATGCTTGTTTGTTTAAATGTGGTGTGAAAGTTGTTATAGTATACATAGCTGCAATAGTTAATGGTCTATAACACACTTGTATTCTATTATTTACTACTATATATTTTTTCATATATTGTTGTTTTAATACCCCATTATCATTTAATGCTAAAAAATTCCTTAAACATGAGTAGTCTACCCCATCCAAAATCATTAGCTGGTTATCAAACTTGGTGTAATGCTATGAGCAGTAAACCTATTATACTATATATTGACGATGAACGCGAAAATTTAAATGCTTTTAAAGCGGCTTTCCGATTTGATTACCAAATCTATTTGTGCCAGTCGGCTGATGAGGCTTTAATTTTGTTACAACAACAGGTGGTACACATTATTTTAACTGATCAACGTATGCCTAGTACTACTGGTGTGCAGTTTCTTGCACAAATAAGGCAAATCTACCCCAATCCTATAAGAATGATTATTACAGGATATAGCGATATCGATACTATTATTGAGGCCATTAATAATGGACAGGTCTATCGCTATATTACTAAGCCATGGAATACGCAAGAGCTTAAAATGACCATCGATGGGGCGGTGCAGCTATATAAAACACAACAGCAAAACAAACAATTATTGGCTAACCAACAGCAAATGCTCGAGTTTGTACATGCGGCTTCGCACGATTTGAGAGAGCCTGTACGTACTATTGGTAGTTATTTGCAATTGTTACAACTTCGCTATAACAATAGGTTAGATGAGACGGCTAACGAGTATATCGACTTTGCGCTTGATGCTAGTCAACGGATGTACAGCATGATTCAAGAAATCTTGGGGAATAGGGCTAATACGCAGCAACAGGTGGTGTTACAAGAGGTAAATACGCAACAGGTATTACAGGAGGCACTCCAAAATATGGATTTATATATACAGGAAAATGAAGCAGTGATTAATATTGCGCCATTGCCTACTTTGCGCACTAATCGGATTGGAATATTACGGGTGTTTCAAAATTTAATTAGTAATGGTATTAAGTACTGCGATAAAAAGGCGGCCATAAATGTGGGGGCTACGAAAAATGGTAGTTACTATACTTTTAGTGTGCAAGATAATGGTATAGGAATGGCAGATACTAGCAAAATTTTTACCATCTTTGAACGCTTGCACAAATCTGAAAAACGCTATGAGGGTAAAGGAATTGGCTTATCGGTGTGTAAAAAAATTGTGCAAGGGTTGGGCGGTAATATTTGGGTAAAATCGAGTCTTGGACAAGGGTCTACGTTTTATTTTACATTGCCTATTCAATAAATTAATTGGCCTATAATTAATCAATATTTTTTTCTTTTGGGCGTTACCCCCACAAGCCAAACTGCAAAAAATTAACATTTTTCACAGTTATGTCTTGTGGGGGTCGGGCTTTGCGCCACTACGCTCTCGCTTCGGTGCTTCGTTCCACTGCGCACGGCTCCTATCGTCGCCTGGCTCCAATCCCTAACGCGGTCGTCCGCATCACAGCTATTCTTTAAATGGTAAAACTAAACCGCTACTTCACTTTGTCTGGATTGGCTTCAATAAAGGCTTTCCAATTATTACTTTTTTTGCTGCCAGTTTTACGCCCAAACTTGTTATTTAATCGCGCCAACGGATTGCTGCTTTGTAAATAATGGCACAAGGCTACACCTAAGGCATCGGTGGCATCAAAGTATTTGGGTAGGGTATCAAGTTTCAATTGTTGTTTTAACATGGTGGCTACTTGGGCTTTATTGGCATTGCCATTGCCAGTTATGGCTTGTTTAATTTTTCGTGGGGCATATTCTTGTACACTAATATTGTGCATCATGGCCGCGGCAATGGCCACGCCTTGCGCTCTACCCAACTTTAACATAGCTTGCACGTTTTTGCCAAAAAATGGCGCTTCAATAGCCATTTCATCAGGCTGCCAAGCCTCCATTTGAAAGCTAATTTTTTCGTAAATTTTTTGTAAACGTGTATAATGGTCGTCTACTTTTTGTAACTGAATAACTCCTAAACTCATCACACTAATATTGTTGCCTGTTATTTTAATAACTGCATACCCCATTATATTAGTACCTGGGTCAATGCCCATAATTTTTTTGCTTTCTGGCATACTATTTAATTTAAAAGGTGCATGTTGTTTATCTATACGCACAAAACTCACTCACCTGAATACTCAAGTGTAAAAATAAAATACGTGGGTTGGCATTCCTACTAATTTGATGATGACTCTGCTCTATTTGATGTACTAACTTGGTTAAGTTGTTGGTCGTGTTATGGGCAATAAACTGCTGGGCTAAAGGTTTTTCATTAGCTTGTAAACTAGTCTGAATTTGTGTGTTGAGTTTTAATAACAATGCTTGTCTAATAAAATGGAGTAAATAGCTAATAAAGTGTTTTTGTGGTTCTCTTCCTAAAGTGGCAAATTCATCGGAAAGATGTAGTTGGGCTGCGGCATTGTTTTGCAAACAACTACGCAGCCATTTAATTAACAATTGCTGGTTATTGCTATTATTGTGTTGTTGTAGTTGTAAGGCCTTATTATAATTGCCTTCGGCAAGTAGGGCTATGTGTTGGGCTTGTTGTGCATTAAGTGCATGTGCTTGTTGTAAGTGTGTACTAATGTCATCATCACTTAAACGTGGAATATATAGTTGTTGGGTACGCGATAAAATGGTATTTAAAATGAGGTCAGTGTTTTCGGCTACAAGCAAAAATAAAGTGTTTGGTGGGGGTTCTTCAATTAATTTAAGTAATTTATTCCCTCTTTGCCTAAGTATTCGGGCAACCACATAATTAATACTTTTTGTTTGGCCTCAAAAGCTGTCAGACTAAGCTTTTTGATAATGGCATCACATTCTAGGGTATTAATATTGCCTTGTTTGTTTTCTGCTTTTAAATATTGTAACCACTCAAATACACTTAAATACGGATTTTTGTGCATAGCCGTTCGCCACTCTTTAATAAAGTGGGTGCTTATGGCTTTATTGCCTATGGTAGGGTAACTGTAATGTATATCGGGGTGTATACGTTTTTGCGATTTTAAACATGCCGAACACTTAGCACACGAATCGGTGGGGGTGGGCTGGAGGCAATTGATGTATTGGGTATACGCTTGTGCAAGCGCTAGCTTGCCACAGCCAGCAGGACCTACTAATAACTGTGCGTGGCTAATATTGCCTTGTTGCACACTTTGTATTAAACGTTGCTTAATGGGTAATTGCCCTATTACTTGCTTAAATTGCATACCAATAATAAAGTTATGGTGAAATATTCATGATTACTAATTTTTACCCAGTTTAACATAATAGCTATGTAGTTATTAAATGTTATATTTTGCTGGGTAAAAATAAATAAAAAAACAAATGCTTATACATCTAATGTCCATTGTTCATTTAGACGTTGCATGTCTTTATAGGCTGTTAAATCGTGCTGAACGGGTACAACGGCTACATAATTGTTATTTACTGCGTGCAAATCGTTGTCTGCTACTGTATCATAATTAATAAAATCGCCACTAAGCCAATAGTATTTTCTACCAATAGGGTCGGTACGTTCCGAATAATTTTCTTTCCAATAGGCTTTAGCTTGCCGACAAATTTTTATGCCTTTTAATGCACTTGCGGCTACATCCGGAATGTTAACGTTAAGTAAATTGCATTGGGCCATACCATTTTGTAATACCTGCCTAATAATTTTGTGGGCTACCACCTTTGCTGTGTCCATGTCTGCATTAGAACTATAACACATTAGCGAAAAACCAATAGCTGGTATGTGACTCATTGCTGCTTCCATAGCCGCCGACATAGTGCCGCTATAAATAACATTAGTGGCAATATTTGACCCGTGATTAACTCCCGATAAACACAAGCTTGGCTTGCTGGGTAATACCTTATCAATAGCCAGTTTTACACAATCTACAGGGGTGCCAGAACAGGCATAGGCAATGTCTACCCCATCAAAAATATCTACCTTTTGCAAACGCAAGGGTTGGCTTATGGTAATCGCATGCCCCATTGCCGATTGCGGACTGTTAGGGGCTACTACTGCTACAGTGCCATAGTGTTGTGCTACTTCAATTAATGCTTTAATGCCTTTAGAAGTAATGCCATCGTCATTAGTGACTAAAATAAGGCGATTTTTATCAAACATAATGTGTATAAAATAATAGTGTGGAATAATGCTAGAAAAGTAATAAAGTTAGCACAAATATGCTAGCGCCTAGCAACATTAAAAACAAGGTATAGGGCAAAATTTGTTGTGCTTTTAAGCCAGTAATGCCTAATAAAGGTAATGCCCAAAATGGTTGTAACATATTGGTGATTTGGTCGCCATATGCTAGTGCCATTACACACTTAGGAAAAGATACTCCTAATTGTTGTGCTGCTTCCACAATAATTGGTCCTTGTACTGCCCATTGTCCACCGCCGCTAGGCACAAACACATTTACAATACCCGCACTAATAAAAGTGTAAATAGGAAAGCTAATATCACTAGCAATACGTACAAAAAAGGCACTAAATACATCAATTAAGCCACTGTATTTCATAATACCCATAATACCCGCATACAACGGAAACTGAATCATAATACCAGTGCTGCCTGCAATAGCTGTGTGTACTGCTTTTAAAAATTGTGCTATAGAACCATGCATACAAATGCCTAAACCAAACAATACAAAATTGATATAATTTAGGGTTAAAAACGAAATGCCGCCTCCTGCCATAACCGAAATACTCGCTTTGTATCCTGCCCACAACAACATAATACCTCCTAATAACCACGCAAATACAACCGAATGGTCTAAACGCTCAGCGCCTTGTATTGTTTGTAAGGAAGCTTTGGGTAGTGTAGGGGAAGCGTGTAATTGTTGTGGTAAAGGGGTAGTAGTACTTTGGGTACCTAACCAATATAAGGCTGTTGGCACAATAGCAAATAAGGCCAGTGTAGCAAATATATTCATACTCGAAAAAACGGTTTCACTAAGTGGAATAACTCCAATTTGTGCCACCAAAAAATGCCCTTGCTCGGTAATTTTTAACGGAGCTGAACCTGATAAACCGCCATGCCAAACCATTAAACCGCTATAACCTGCTGCACCAATTAACGGATAATTGAGACTTATACCTTTTTGTTGGGCAAATTCGCCGACTTTACGGGCAAAAATGGCACCAAAAATTAAGCCTAAACCCCAATTAATAAATGCTACAAACATGGTTAAGCTGCTTACTAAAAAGGCCGCTTTTGCTGTAGAAGTACAAAAGCGACTCAACTGATTAATAAGTCGTGTAACCGTGTTTGATAGGGCTACCACATGCCCTAATACCAAAATCAACATCATTTGCATGGTGAATTTGAGTAATTCCCAAAAACCCATTTCCCAAAATTGTGCAATTTGTACAATATGCAAATTAGTATTATCAGCGGCAGGTGTAGTGAGCAACAGGGCTAACAGCACACTCACAAAGGTTAATAAAACAGCAATGCTAAAGGGCGAGGGCAATAGGTGTTTAGCAGCTCGTACAAAACGGTTGGCAAATGACATGGGTAAATGTGATTTAAAAATGGTAGAACATGGGTAATAACATACTACTTACTTGTTAACAAGCGCACTGTCGGCACTAACAATTGCGGGTTCTAGGTTATTGTGGTAACAAATTCTACAACGGGGTTCATACGATTCTTTTTCGCCTAACATTACTTGGGCGGCACTGGGTACTTTTCGGTACGAGTGACTGGCTAAATTGCCGCATTGTACACAAATAGCGTGTAATTTGGTAATAAATTCTGCTACCGATAATAAATGTGGCATACAACCAAAAGGCTTGCCCATATAATCCATGTCTAAACCTGCACATATTACCCGAACGCCTCGCAACGCCAATTGCTCGCATACTAAAGGAAGTTCATTGTCAAAAAATTGTACCTCGTCAATACCAATTACTTCTGCGTTTTGTGCCAACGGTAAAATTTCACGTGAGTGTTTTACAGGTACCGATAGAATACTGGTGGCATTGTGCGATACTATTTTTTCTTTGTCGTAGCGCTGGTCTACTACGGGCTTAAAAATTTGTACACGCTGATTGGCAATTTTTGCACGACGTAAACGCCTAATCAGTTCTTCCGTTTTTCCCGAAAACATAGAGCCGCAAACTACTTCTATCCAACCTTTTTTTACTTGTGGTTCTAAAAACATACTGTAATTTTTTGAGCTACGGGCATGGCTGCCTCATACACCAATACATACTGGTGATAGTGGTGTTGCTGTTTAAAAAATGGTTACTGTTGCTAATATTAAACAAACATAAAATAAATTAGACTGTAAATGTGCAACTTCGTAAAAACAACATTTACAGTCTACTATTTTGTGTATAACTTGTTTGTTGCAAAGGTACGCTTTTAAAAATGATAAATTAGGAGAAAAATCTATAAAAAAAGTGACAACTGAAGTAACACAATACGCAAGTGGCTTTATTTATAATAAAGCTACTCATAAATTTGGCAATTTGAAGTACCAACTGTTGTAATACCTACAAAACAGTAAATTGCCTATTACTTCATACAAAAGTTTTTCGCTTATTGTATTTTTGTTTCCTAAACATGTATACAATAACCCGAAAAACTTTTGCTTTTTTAAGGCTACACAGTATTAGTTTTTGTATAAGCAAACTTATTATTTTTTTTATTTGGGCGTTACCCCCGCTGCCCAAACGGCAAAAAATAGGGGGCTATTTTTTACCGTTCTGGGCAGCGGGGGTCGGGCTTTGCGGGGCTACGCATTCGCTTCGGTGCTACGCTCCACTGCGCACAGCTCCTTGCGTCGCTCCCCTCCAATCCCTAACGCGGTCGTCCTTATTATACGCTTGCTAGTAAATTGTTAATGTTTATGTTAACCTTAACCTTAATGTTTGTACGTAATGTTTTGTACCTAATATTGATATATTTGTTGGTAATGGCAACAATGTTAATAAGTACTTGTTGTACTTACTTTAACTATTATATACATCATGACTTACACACACCAACAATTATATCAATTGCTAGAGGGTAAGGCGGCCCAATTTAACCAAGCCAGTTTCATCGAAAACGACCCCATAAGTATTCCACATAGGTTTACAAAGTTACAGGATATTGAAATTGCTGGTTTTTTTGCTGCGGTATTGGCATGGGGACAGCGCAAAACCATTATTGCAAAATGTAAACAACTTATACATTTAATGGACAATGCGCCGCATGACTTTATTTGTAATCATACAGAAGAGGATAGAAAGGCTTTTTTAACGTTCAAACATCGTACGTTTAATGCTACAGATACTTTGTACTTTTTGAGTTTTTTGCAACAATATTATCAACATAATCATTCGTTAGAAAATGCTTTTGCGCAACATATGCAAAGTACCGATTTACATGTAGGAAAAGGATTACAGGGCTTTCATGAGCTGTTTTTTTCATTGCCACATGCGCCACAACGCACTAAAAAACATGTTGCAACTCCCGTGCGTAAGTCGGCGTGTAAGCGCTTAAATATGTACCTCCGCTGGATGGTACGCAGCGATACTAATGGCGTAGATTTTGGTTTATGGACAAGCATAAAACCCGCCCAACTCCTTTGTCCGCTTGATGTACATGTTGACCGTGTTGCGCGCCGTTACGGACTAATTACACGTAAACAACGCGATTGGAAAACAGTACTCGAACTTACTAAAAACCTACAATCATTTGACCCTAAAGACCCAGTAAAGTATGATTATGCTTTATTTGGTATGGGTATTTTAGATAAAAAGGTGCATGGATAACTGCCGTTAATTAGGATGACCGCGTTAGGGATTGGAGGGGAGCGACGCAAGGAGCTGTGCGCAGTGGAGCGCAGCACCGAAGCGAACGCGGAGCCCCGCA
>Ga0194023_1000125_pt1 | contig 12005 bp, 2 predicted proteins | sample IW6Sep16_MG_FD_140348 | JGI IMG/M metagenome (GOLD analysis project Ga0194023, IMG submission 140348) | Freshwater microbial communities from the Broadkill River, Lewes, Delaware, United States - IW6Sep16_MG | ecosystem: Environmental > Aquatic > Freshwater > River | place: USA: Delaware...
AAAAATAATAGTAACAATATTTATCGAACAAAACAAATTATTAATTATACATTTTGTAATACCATCAAATAGCGCGGGTATGCCTATTTAACGCCGTAAATTTGTACCTTTGCGCAGCCATACATATTGTAATGTAACAACTATTATATGCCTATATATTTTGATAATGCTGCCACTACCCCTTTAGCTCCCGAAGTGCTAGCTGCCATGTTGCCGTATATGAAACAACACTTCGGCAACCCCTCCTCTATTCATGCAATGGGGCGCATAGCGCGGTCGGCGGTAGAAAAAGCTCGTAAAAAAGTAGCCAAAGCCATTAACGCTTCACTTGGAGAAATATTTTTTACTGGAGGAGGTACCGAATCTAGCAATAGCATTTTGCGCGGTGCAGTATGCGATTTAGGGGTGCGTCATATTATAAGCTCGCCTATTGAACACCATTGTGTTTTGCACACAATAGCACATTTAAGCAAGGCCTACAAGGTAAAAAATCATATGCTAGCTTTACGCGCCAATGGTCATATTGACCTTAACAGTTTAGAAAATTGTTTAAAAGCCTGTACCGAAAAAAATGATGGTAAAGTATTGGTATCGTTAATGCATGTAAATAATGAAATTGGTAATTTGTTAGCCCTTGAACAAGTAGCTGACTTATGCAAGCAATACGGTGCATATTTTCATTCAGATACGGTGCAAAGTATAGGTTACTACGCACTTGATATGCAAGCTTTAAATATTGATTTCATTACGGGATCGGCACATAAGTTTCACGGCCCCAAAGGCGTAGGCTTCATGTATATTAACAATGAACATAGCATTCAGCCCTTTTTACGCGGTGGTTCACAAGAACGCAATATGCGCGCAGGTACCGAAAATGTGTTGGGTATTGTAGGTTTAGGGACAGCGATTGACATTGCCTACAAAAATTTAGCAGCTGATAGGCAACACATTAGCAATTTACAACGTTATTGCATGCAGCAGCTACAAATAAACATTCCTAATATTCAATTTAATGGCGACTGTACTGGGCAGGCGCACTATAAAATTGTTAACGCTGCTTTTTCATCTACAGCCACTACTAATACTGATTTATTATTACTCAATTTAGATATTGCCGGCATCTGTGCTTCGGGCGGTAGCGCTTGCAGTTCGGGGGTTGATGTAGGCTCGCATGTATTAAACGCCTTGAAAGTTAATCCCAATTATACTAATATTCGATTTTCGTTTTCAAAATATAACACCCTAAGCGAAATAGATACACTAATAAGTAAGTTGCAAGCTATTTTAAAGCTGCATTAATCGCAGGTCTTTTCTTATATTTGTGCAAGCTTTACGTATCTTTTTTCTTTTAATTTGGGCGTTACCCCCCTTGCCCTTCGGGACTGCGTGGGGTCGGGCTTTGCGGGGCTCCGCGTTCGCTTCGGTGCTGCGCTCCACTGCGCACAGCTCCTTGCGTCGCTCCCCTCCAATCCCTAACGCGGGGGTGCGCCAACAGTGTTATGCATTCAATGGCTATGTAAATAAGTATAGTTATTTTATGCAAGTTTATATGTGTTCACCAAATGCAAAAAAAGGGTATTTTTGTTAAAAAAGCTATTTATTTATAGGTGCATCATTTTTTTATTTAACCATGTAGTGCGTACAAAATTACCTAAAAGAAACACGCTCTTATAATAAAACAAATACTACGCAAACAGCATATTATGATAAAAATAAACACTAGTATTACTCTGGTTTTATTAGCTATAACGGCAAGTCTGTCGAGTAGCTACGTGTTAGTAGCACAAAACCTAGTACCTAATTTTAGTTTTGAAGACACCTTGAGTTGCCCTACTGGTCCAGGACAATTAGATGTGGCAACTAGCGATTGGTATTCGCCTACTGATTATGCCGCTGATTTTTTTCATCCTTGTGCCAATTTGATGAGCGGGGTAAATGTACCTAACAATTCGTATGGCAACCAAAGTGCCGCTGATTCGAGTAGTTATGGCGGCTTTTTAGGCTATGCGCCCAACGATTCTCGTAGTTATTTAGCTACCCAACTAGATGCGCCCTTAGTGGTAGGAGAAACTTATTGTGTAAGTTTTGATATAAGTTTTGCCGACTTTACTTACATTGCAATAGAAGATATTGGCTTGTATTTTTCTACTACAGCTGTTAATGTTATTAATGGGGGTATTCATTTAGGCTTTACGCCACATATTAGTAATAGTAATGGCATTGTTAGTGATAAAAACAATTGGATAACTGTTACTGGAACTTTTACGCCTAACGCGCCATATGAACATATTTTGATTGGTAATTTTGCAAGCAACGCTAATACCAACAGTGTCGATTTATCGGTACCGGGTATAGATGGACCATTATCTGAACAAGCTTACTATTATGTAGATAATGTGTCAGTGGTAGGCTTGCCTGATATTAATGTAACTTTTAATCCTGACTCGTTAGTGTGTGAAGGTGGCACGGTAGACCTAACCGCTTTTGCTAATCCTAATGCCACTTACCAATGGACTACCTTAAATGATCCTTTTACACCGTTAAGTAACAGCGATTTATTACAGTATACGGTTAACAATACGACCAGTTTTATTGTAACTGCTCAAACTAATACCTGCGTACAACGCGATACTGTAACAGTATATGTATCTGAAATTCCAATACCCGATTTTGAGGTGGTAAGTACTTGTGCTGGTTACAATACTTCCTTCTTCGACATGTCGGCTAACGTAACTACTGATGCCACGTACGCATGGGATTTTAATAATGATGGACTTACAGATGCTACTTCGGCTGGTGGGGCTAGTTATATTTTTGCCACACCTGGTGTTTATCCAGTTACATTAAGTGTCACCAATCAGGGTACAGGCTGTTTGGCAGACACTACCATAAACATTACCATTGCCGCCGATTGTGATCCATGTGCTGACCCTACCAATGTGCAAAATATTGTACCCAACGCCAATTTAGAATTTTACAATAGTTGTCCAACAGGTTTAACTGAAAATGGGTTTAATATAGATGCCGTTTCTTGGTATGCACCTACAGATGCTACCCCCGATTTTTATCATCAGTGTGCTAATGGTGAGGTAGCTATTCCTAATAATGTATTTGGTACACAAAATCCTTTAAGTGGTAGCGGCTATTTGGGGGTATTTGCTTATGGTAACAATTATCGAGAATATATTAGCGCACAACTATTACAAGACTTAGTGCCAGGGGAACAGTACTGTGTAAGCTTTAACGTAAGTTTAGCAGATACGGTAGGCGTGGCAATAGATAATATGGGCTTGTTCTTTTCCACAGATTCGATAAATGTAAATACACAAAATCCTTTATACTTTTCGCCACAAGTTAGCAATCCTGCTGGCAATAGCCTAACCGATACAGACAATTGGATGAATATTTCTGGTATGTACATGGCTACTGATACGATGGGTTTTATTACCATTGGTAATTTTGTAGATGATGCTAGTACTGATACATCAACGATAGCTAACATTACTCCACCATATGATATTTTTTCTTACTATTATATAGATGATATTGTAGTGTCACCTATTCCAGATTTACTAGATGATGCCGTTACAAATTTGACAAGTTGTGTAAATGATAATGATTTATTGGTAGCAAATGCCGATTTTTGTTCTTATGCTTGGTTTGATGTTGATAATCCTATTGATACCCTAAGTACTTTGCCAAGTATTTCGGTAACCAACGATACGGCAAGTATCAAACAATTTGTGGTAGTAGCAGAATATGGAGTGTGTAGTATTAGTGATACAGTAACTATAACTTATATTCCTTATCCGGAACCCGATTTTGGTATTTTGCAAAATTGCGCTGGTGCGGTAACTGCTTTTCTCGATTCTTCAACTAATGTATTACCAGGCGCTTTGTATGAATGGGACTTTACCAATGATGGCACGATTGATAGTAATGCAGATGTAATTACCGCTTATACTTACGAAAATACTGGCACTTACACAGTAGCATTAACCATTACTAATCCAAATGGTTGTCAAACTACAACTACCCAAACTATTACCATAACCGACGATTGCGAACAGAACTGTAATGCAGATGAAAACATTGTATTAAACTACAGTTTTGAAAATACTGTATGTCCTAGCGGAATTGGACAAATTGATTCTACCGAATATTGGGCTTCGCCTTTGGGCAGTATAGGCAGTAACTGCTCTATATTCTCTTCAGACTGTATTGATGTATATTATTTACCTGCGCTTATTAATCCAGATGGCTCAACAACTTATAACATTCAGGTAACGAATAATTGCTCACAATCTTTCTTTTATGCCTTGTTTGAATTGCCAACAGGTGTCCTTCCTGTCAGTCCAAGTAATGGTGATACGTATACGGGAGTTATCTCAAGCTACGATGTATTAGTGCCACATACACTTGCCTATACTGGTATTTTGTTCGATGAGAGCCTTAGTTCAGGTGCGCAAAGTGGTGAAACAGAACTGTTTAGTTTTACTTTACCAGCAGGTACCCCTTACCAAAGCTCTTTCAATGCAGAGGTACAAATTTCCAATAGTGCAAACTTCAATTACACATTTAATATTTCAGATAGCAGTAATAACAATTGTGGTGCAGCAAGTGTATTTAGTGCCTGTGCCGAAGGAAGTAATGTTGGCGTAGTAAGTAATTTGTATGGTTCGCAGTTGCCTTTAGTCGGAGATGCCTATGCTGGTATTATTGCTTATAGCCCCAATGATGACCCTCAATTTATAGGTGGACAAGTGTCTCCCCCTATGGTAGTTGGACAAACCTACTGTGCTAAAATGTATGTGAGCTTATCGGATAGTAGTAGTTTTGCTGTAAATGAATTAGGTATGCTATTCTCTACAAATACTCAAATTGCTACTGTTAATCCAAGTATTACACCACAAGTAAATGCTAATAGCTATATTATTGAACAGAACGATTGGGTAGAAATTTCAACTACCTTTGTAGCAGATAGTGCTTATCAGCACTTGAGTATTGGCAATTTTGGTACAAGTAATTTATATATTGGTGGTGCAGATAGTATCGCTTATTATTACATTGATAACGTTTCGATAATACCTGTAGACATTGAAATGCCAAATGATACAACAATTTGTCGAGGGGAAACCGTTAGCTTAACAGCTATGACGAATACCTGTGATTATTATTGGGCATACGCTGAGTTTCCTACTACTATTTTGAGTACTGATACTATTGTTAATGTGAGTCCTGCTGATACTACTACTTACATTTTTGTAGGTAATAATGGTTCGTGTACTATAATAGACAGCGTTACTGTTAATGTGTTACCTTTACCAAGTCTTTTGGTTGATGGCATTGCTGCTACTTGTATTAACGAACCATTACAATTAGATGTTCAATCTGATGCAGATGTGTTTACTTGGGAAAGCTCGCCATACTTAAATGATACCACATTATTAGCACCTACAGCAACTATTGATGTTATTGGTTTGTATACTTTTTATGTAACAGCCACAAATAGTAGTACTGGTTGTAGTAGGAGTGATTCATTGCAGGTAAAAGTTAATCCTTTACCTATAGCTGACGCTGGGGCAGACACGATTTATATTTGTGCTGGTGATAGCATTAATTTAAATGCTACAGGTGGTAATGTATATAGTTGGCAGCCTACAACTTTAGTATCTGACTCAACAGTTGCCGATCCATTGGTAAGTACAGCAGATACTACTACTTTTTATGTAACAGTAGGTAATTCCTTTACAGGTTGTGTTGCAACAGACTCGGTAGTATTGATTGCGCAACAGCCTTATGTAACAACTAATAGTGCCATCAATTTATGTGCTGGTGATACTGCTGTATTAACTCCTACAGGTATTCCTCCTGCTGCTGTGAGTTATCAGTGGATACCTAATAACAATTTGTCTAATGACACTATTGTTAACCCAACTACTTATACCACAACAGATATTATTTATACGCTTTATTACACTGATGAATTGGGCTGTGAAGGACAAAGTACAGTAGAAGTTGATATTACACCAGTGCCTAATGCTGGTCCAGATTTGGCTATTTGTGAAGGCGGTAGTATTCAATTAGGGGTATCTAGTGGAGGTGTTAATTATGTGTGGCAAGGAGCAAACTTAAACAATAATAACACACAGTTTCCTATTGCTACTCCTGATGTGACGACTGATTATGTGGTAGAAGTGACTTATCCGGGAGCTATAGGCAATTGTGTTGATACAGATACCATTACCGTATTTGTTAATAGCACTGGTTTTGCCGATGCTGGCGCTGATGTAATCATTTGTGCAGGAGACAGCATTCAACTAAATGCCATTGGTGGTGATAGTTATTTGTGGACTAGCGACCCAACATTAAGTAATGATACTATTGCCAACCCCTATGTAAATCCTACGGTAACAACTGCCTATTTTGTAACAGTTACTAGTAACGTAACTGGTTGTTCTTCTACTGATACGGTAGTAGTAGCTATCGCCGAACCTGAACCTCCTACAATTAACACACCTGATGATATAGTATACTGTGCAGAGCCACTTACACCCATTGAAATTTGTTTTGATATTACTTACGATGGTTGTGAAACACTTTTGGCTGGTATTGATACTCAGTTAGGTAGTAATGTGGTTTTTACGCAGGATACTTGTTTTACCTATGAATCTGCTTTTGATGGTGTTCGTGCTGATACTATTGCACTTAGCCTTTGCGCTGACCAGGCAAATGGCATTTGTGATACCATGACTGCTATTGTTGTAAATTGTGATGAACCTCCTTTCTGGCCAGTAGATACTCTTTTTCAAACCACCTGTGTTGATACTGATATTCAGTTGCTTGTACCACAACCTAACGACCCTGATGCTGATGATGTACTGACAACTAGTATTGGTACACCAACTGCTGGAACAGCTGTATTAGATGATACAGGGATATTCACAACTATTACTTATACTCCACCATCAGGAAGTACTGGTATAAATTACTTAGAAGTATATGTATGTGACTCGTTGTATATATCTAATCAGTGTGATACGCTTGTTTATAGTATTGAGGTAATACCTAATACTGCCCCTACTACAAGTAATATAACAATAAGTACTAATTTTGAAACTTCAGTTAATGTCTGTCCTATTTTTAGCGATGTTGACGGAGATAATGTTTTTGTGAATGTGAGTGATAACCCTGATAATGGCATTGCCAGTTTGCCAAATGATACTTGTATTGTATATACACCTGATGCTGGTTTTGTGGGTACTGATACTATTGGTTTTACAGTATGCGATGCTTGTAACTACTGTTCTACAGCTAATATTTTTGTAACGGTACTACCGCCACCTAATGTGCCGCCAGTTATTAATGATACCTTAGTAGTAACGCCTTATGAAACAGGTATTTTGGTATGTCCTGATATGTTTGATAGCGATAATGGACCGCTACCATTGATATTAGATACAGTGAGTGTGCCTACTTCTGGTGTGATAACTATTGTAAATGATACCTGCCTTAATTTTGTGCCTAATCCTGGATTTTCTGGTACAGCTATTATCGGTGTGCAAGCAAATGACGGAGAAGATACAGATGATGCCAATATTATTATAATGGTAGAACCTCCAGTTAATCAAGCGCCAATAGTTGCTGATACTATGTTAATTACCAACTATAACGAAGCAGTATTTGTATGCCCTGATATTATCGAACCTGATGGGGACGACTACACTATGCAAATAGTTACTGGTCCTGCTAATGGGTCTGCGGTAATGCCTAATGGTGATTGTATAATTTATGATCCTAATGATGGTTTTGAGGGCTTAGATAGTTTACAGGTAACAGTTTGTGATAATGCACCCGAACCTTTGTGTGATACGGCTACCATTTACATTACTGTTAATCCTAAACCTAATGAAGCACCTATTGTTACTGACCAAACGGTAATTTATATTAACACTTTGCCAAATACTATTGATATTTGCCTGAATATCATAGAGCCAGATGATGAGCCATATACAACTACAGGTGATAGTGATACTGGTTTAGGTACATTTGTGTTTAACAATGATAGTTGTTTTACCTATACACCTACACCAAGTTTTACTGCCCCTAATATTGATACTATTTATATAGAGGTTTGTGATACTAATAATTTGTGTGGAACAGGAATTGTTATTATTCAATTGGTAGAAAATAGTCCGCCTATGGCAAATGATTCAACTGTTATTACGCCTTATGAAACACCTACACTACCTATTTGTATTCCTGTTACAGAGCCAGATGGAGAGGATTACACAGTTAGTATTAGTGCTGTAACGGTTAATGGAACTGCTGTACTAGACGGAGATACTTGCTTAATATATACGCCTAATAATGGTTTTGTTGGGCAAGACAGTGTGGTCTTGGAAATTTGTGATGCGAGTAACTTATGTACTACTAGTACTATATATATTGAAGTATTACCTCCTGATGATCCCCCTGCTGCACCTAATGTGTTTGTTGCTACGCTTGTAGATACCGATGTAGAGGTTTGCCTAGATATTAGCGATCCGCAAAATGAGAATGCTACAATTACAAACGTGGTTATCGAAGCTAATAATCTTGCTACACAAATTGTAAATGATAGTTGTGTGCTTATAAGTCCTGATGCTGGTTATGTGGGTACCCAAAATATTGTAGTGGAAATTTGTGATGAAGAACCCACAGTATTGTGTAATACGGTTACTATTAGTGTTACAGTGGTAGCACCTTGTGACAATGAACTGGTATACAACTGTGTAGATACAGATGCTACTAATGAATTTTGTGTCGATTTCTGCCTATTGTCTAATGGTGGGGTAAATATTGCGGAATCTAGCAGCCAAAATGGGGGTACTATTACTACTGGTACTACTTTCGATTGTTTTAACTATACACCTAGTGTTGGTTTTAACGGAATAGATACTTTAACTATTGTTGGACAAAATAATTTAGGCTTAACTGATACCTTATTAATGGCAATACAGGTAGGATGTGCTTATCCTGATGCAGTAAATGATGCTAGTGTTTTTGTACAAAGTGGTACAACGATTACTATTAATGTGTTAGCTAATGATACCGATCCTTGTGGAGATGACTTGACGACGACTGCCATTGCAAATACACCGCTGTTTGGTACAGCTACCATAGTAGGAAATGCAATTGAATATACGGCTAACCCTGGTGCTTCGGGTACCGATACGTTGTGGTATGTGGCTTGTAATCAATGTACTAATCCTGCTCCATTGTGTGACACTGCTCAGGTTATTGTAAATGTGTCGGCTAATTTACCGCCTCTTATAGAGGACATAACGGAAACAACAACGGAGGAAACGCCTATTGTAATGTGTTTAACTATTACTGAACCAGAAGGTGAGGAAATTACAAGTGTTACTATTGGTGATGCACCTGATAACGGTACTATCTCGATAGAGTTTGCTACGGATACTTGTGTGGTTTATACGCCTAATCCTGATTTTATTGGTACCGACACTATGACAGTAATTGTGTGTGATGAAAATGGTAATTGTAATACTGGGCAAATTGTTGTTGAAGTAGAAGAAGTGCCAAACGACCCGCCTACTATTAGTGATGAGTCTCCTACTATTCCTTTTGGTGAACCTAGTGAAATCTGTTTTGATATTAGTGACCCCGAAAATGATGCAGTGAGTTTGTCACTGATTATTGGCGAGGCATTAAATAATGTAACAGTAATTAATGATAGCTGTATTTTGTATACGCCTACTGGTTGCTTTACGGGTGTTGATGATTTTTCGGTAGTGGCGTGTGATAGTTTTGGTAATTGTGACACTTCTAATGTAGTGGTAACTGTTGCCGAAAATCAACCGCCAACGGCACCTAATGGTTTTACTGTATTGGTAGAGGGACAAAGTACTATTCCTTGTCTTAATATTAATGAACCTGATGGGAATGAAGTAGTGGCTACTATTATTACTACGGCTACTAATGGTATTGTAGGTATTATCAATGATACTTGTATGAGCTATCAGTCGGTAGCGGGCTTTATTGGTACCGAAATTATTGAGATTGAAATTTGTGACGAGTTTGCTGATACGTGTCCTGCAACTAATGCGTGTACAACAATTACGTATCAAATTGATATTGTACCTGATAATCAAGCTCCCATAGTTGAGCCACTTGGGCCTATTGTGCTTGGACCTGATGAAACGGATACGAGTTGCTTAACGTTTAGCGACCCTGATGGTGATGGGGTGAGCTTAGATATACTTACAGTTGACCCACCGCTTGGTACGGTTAGTATTGATGAAAATGGGTGTATTACATTTGAAGCTAACCAAAGTGCTACAGAAACAATAATAGTAACGGTTGAATTATGCGATGATGCTAGCCCACAGGCTTGTACTACTACCGAAGTAACATATATCATTAATTTGCCGCCCGTGGTGAGTAATCAAACGGTTACTACGCCGCAAAATACGCCTATTGAGGTGTGTTTGGATGCTAATGATCCTGATGGAAATAGTATAGAGGTAATTATTAGTACCTTGCCCGATAATGGCTCGGCTACTATAGCTTTTACGCCTGATACGTGTATTACGTATACGCCTGACCCTACTTTTGTGGGTACCGACACTATTTATATTAGTGTTTGTGATGAGCCTTATGGGGCGTGTACAGAGGCGTTTATCGTAGTAACGGTTATTGATGGTTTGGTGGCCGAAAATGATGAGGCAACTACCGAAAATGATATTCCTCTTGATGTGACGGTATTGGATAATGACTTGTTCCCAAATGTCGACGACCTTGATGTTACTATTACTACTAATCCAAATAATGGTACGGCAGTAGTGAATGCCGATGGTTCTATTACCTATACGCCTAATAGTGGTTTTGTGGGAACTGATACGTTGTATTATCAAATTTGTGATCCAGATTTGGGTTGTGCTGAAGGAATACTGGTAATTACTGTAGCCGATAATTTAAATGCGGTTGATGATGCGGTACTTACTACGCCTATTAATACAAACTTAGTGGTTGATATACTGGCAAATGATGATTATCCTGACGAAACTGACTTGGTAATTGATATTATTGATGGTGCTGATAATGGTGGCTTTACTAGTAATGGCTTGGGTATATACGAGTATGTGCCTGACCCTGATTTTGTGGGTACAGACACGATTGTATATGTAATTACTTATCCTGGCTTTGGTAGCGATACGGCTACTATTATTATTGAGGTATTACCAGCTTGGGAACCTGAACCTATTGTTGCGGTTACCGATAGTGTAAGTATTAATGCTACGTCTAATGTTAATATTGATGTGTTGGGTAATGATAGCTATAACGATACATTAGCGGTAACAGTAATAGTAAGTATTATTACTGCACCAAGTAATGGAGTGGCTACAGTAAATGCCGATAATAGCATTAGCTACACACCGTCGAGTTTGGCTAACGATAGTTTGGTGTATGTAATTTGTTACGATAATGATGCGTTTTGTGATACGGCTACGGTGTACATTACGGGCATCGATGAGAGTTGCACGCCTTTTGCTTATGCGGGTATTTCACCTAATGGCGATGGCTTAAACGATGAGTTTGTTATTGAAAATCTTGATTGTAATGGCAATGGCGAAAACGAACTAATGGTATTTAACCGTTGGGGCGATGTGGTGTATAAAACGGAAAATTACGGTAATGGAAATTGGTGGAATGGCGAATGGCAAAATACTGGAAATACAGTGCCTGCGGGGACTTATTTCTACATTTTAAGCATTCCTACCAACGATTTTCAACTGCAAGGCTATATTGAAATAAAATAAGGATTAGCTACCTAGCACCTTTTTATGATTGTTCCTGCTTTGCGTATACATATGTTGTATGCGCAAAGTCAGGAACAATTGCTTTTTATGGTGGTAATGTACAATACAATGTTTTTTATTTGGGCGTTACCCCCGCTGCCCAAACTGCAAAAATAGGCAGCTATTTTTACAGTTCTGGGCAGC
>Ga0194023_1000132_pt1 | contig 11856 bp, 5 predicted proteins | sample IW6Sep16_MG_FD_140348 | JGI IMG/M metagenome (GOLD analysis project Ga0194023, IMG submission 140348) | Freshwater microbial communities from the Broadkill River, Lewes, Delaware, United States - IW6Sep16_MG | ecosystem: Environmental > Aquatic > Freshwater > River | place: USA: Delaware...
CATTCTATCTAGTTTAGTATTCATCTCTTTGACAGCAGCTTCTACACCGCTCATACGGTTCTCTACAGCTATGTCTCGTTCGTTCTGAGCAGCAAGTTCAACCTCTATCTTAGTCAGGCGTTTCTCGTCGTTCTCTAAGCGATCCGTTAACTTCTTTATCATCCAACCTATAACAGCAAGGATAACAGCGAGAGCAGTGTCTAAGAAATGTGAGATTGATTCGGTCATCTGTGTGTTATCCTATTACTACTACTTTAACATAATGCCCTGACCAACTTTCTGCACTTCCGTAACTTAAACCCGGCCCATCTCCACTGCTATCAATAGCAATCCAACCGTTGGCAAGTAGTTGTAATTCTAATGTAGTATTAGTTAAATCTGTTATAGTAGCACCAAACTCTGCACCCGCATTTGCGTGGAAATAGTTTCTTATCTCTTTTGCATTTGTACCGCTACTATCGTCTGCTACCCATATAGTAAGAGTTAAATTAGTAGTACCTAAGTTATGAGTAAAAGCTAGAGTAGCCCCGTTAGCTACAGAAGTAGTGCCGTCAGTATTTACCCATCCGCTACTGTACTTAGAAACTGCACCACTACCACTAGCAGCAGCTGTAATCCGTCCTTGTTGGTCTACTGTGATGTCAGCGTTTGTATAAGAACCCGGTGTAACAGCAGTATCCGCTAGTTTAGCACTTGTAACAGCGTCATCAGCAATAACTGTAACACCGTCTCCTGTGGAAGTAACATCTCCTGTGTGGTTAGGATGTACATAAGGTGTAGCAAGTTTAGCGTTGGTAACAGAACCGTCAGCTATCTTAGCAGTAGTTACAGCATCAGTTCCAAGTTTAGCAGTAGTTACAGCTGCATCAGCTATCTTAGCAGTAGTAACAGCAGCATCAGCTAACTTAGCCGTTGTAATAGAGTCAGCACTTATCTGAGCACTTCCTATCTCTCCTGTGGTAATCGGTATACCAAACCCTCGCTGGATGATGACAATGTCTTCACCGCCTGTAAGAGTCGTCTTTATTGTGAGTGTGTCCGTGTTAGGGTCTACTGTGTAGTCTGTGGTAGGCTCAAGCACCGATCCGTCAATACTTACATCGTAAGCTGTGTCTCCGTTGATCTCTGCACCTGTAACTGTGTAAGTCGTATCCGCTCCTGCTGTTCCTGTAAACACCCACTTAAGAGGAGGAGATGACGCACCACTAGCTGCTTGGTTAAACTTGCCGTCTACATAGTCTTTAGTCGTAGCGTCAGTTGTAAGAGTAGGTGCAGCTAAGTTCTTTATCTTCTTAGTCCGTGCATCCCAGTCTGTACCTCCAGCTTCTATCTGTAACGATGAATCATTTAACTCAGCTATCTCCTCGTTTAAGTAACGGTTGTGGAGATAAGCACGATCAAGTTCAGATTCCGTCAGTACCGAACCGTTTACAAAGTCTACAAGGTTGGTGTCAGGCTGACTCTTGCGTCTTACTCTTACAACATCTCCTGCTGTAGCTCCGCTGTTTAATACAACCTTCTTAGCAGGTGAAGTAACAATAGTGAAGTCAGTCGTAGCTGATCCGTTTATCTCGACTATTACGTGCTCATCTTCAAGATAGTCAAAGTTAAAAGCAAAGTCTGTTTGAGAAGCGTTCGCTGTGTAGTCTACGTAAGTGGTGGCCATGATGTTATATTATTGTCTATTGGGCGAAGAGTTCAAGCACTATTGCTTTATGATTTCCATTATATCAAATTCAATGTCTTCACCTCTGCCCGGTATAAAACGAAGTGCTTCGATAGGTGATAGTGGTTTTTGTGGCAAGACTTCTGCCTCACCTCTTTCAAATTGAACAGCATCGTATAGATTTACTTCATCTTTATTTCTAAAAGAACGCAGAAAATTTTCATCTTCTAGTATATCTTCTTTTACTTCTTTATAAAATTGAGACATAAGTCTACTCATCCTATCTAAACCTACATTTTTAATATCTGTTTCGTCTAATGGGTTTCTTATTTCAGTACTAAAATCTTCTTCCCAATCTTCGTCTTCTCTTATTAGCTGAAGGACAGCACCCTTTATTGTAAGTCCTTCACTATTGCGGTAGTTACGCAATCTTTTAGCAAAAGCATATTCTAAGTGCAAATGGTCATCATCTGTCCATTCAAGCATTTTTACATTCGGTATCAAAGTGGACGGCTTTTTGGGTAATTGTTTTAGATTAAAGTCACTGGCTATTACGGCTCTTAAGTCTTCGGGTATATCTTCAGTGACCATAGTTTTGGGTCTAGGAACCATTCTTGTAATAGCTGTCCCCCAAGTATTCTGTGAAACCTCATCATCTCCAAATTCATTGGTTTTAAAATTCATAGGACCAACACCAAAAGCGTACCACATAATTCTTTCTGACCATGATCCACCTCGCATATCTACTATTTTATCTCCGGCTTCCCATCTTTGAACCATTTTCCTTGCTTGTGCTGGAGTCAGCGTAGTGCTTCCTATTAGTTTAGATACAACATCTTTTAGCTGATCTCCTTTAGCTGTCGATAGTTCTTCTACGCTTTTTATACCTGATGTCAGTGGTTGTTCTTTTAATATACTGACTAATGAATTTTTAAGAACAGAAAAAGCATCTTGGTCTTCGTTTAAAATCTGCTGACCTGTAAACGACTGTGCTATCTTCAGTCCCATAAACTGAGCAAAGTCAACATAGGCACTTATAGGCCCAGCAGGTCCAGCCCAACCACTGTAATCTATGCCTAGCACTCTGTAGGGTTTCAATCCTAACTTTTCCCTCTGCTCAGGAGTCATCCAACTTAACGATCCTGTTGCTAATCCTTTTAATGCCATAGCTGATGTTGTAGACGCTAAAGCTAAACCTAAAAATGTATCTGCTAATAATTCTTGATTATATACGTGTCTTCTTTGTTTGATTGTTTCTACTTCTTTTATTTTATCGTTAATGTTTTGTATAGTTTTCGCACGTATGTCTTCGTCTATATCTTTTGTTTTTAAGTAGTCTAAATTAGAATCAATCAACTTTTGTGCTTCTTTTATTTTCCTAGTGTATGGATTAAAAGCTAACATTCTTGTAGGCAATAAAGGGAACGCAGCTAACTTAGTCATTCTATAAGTACCTCTACCAGCCATAGATAAGAACGGCACGAAATATCTAAAAGCCCAAGTTAACACGTTGTCATCAGAGTACGACCAAACATTTATACCTCTAACAAGTTTATCAACCATTCTGTCGTACGTTGTTTTAACTGAGTCTGTATCTGAAGCAAAATAAAAAACATCGTTAGCTTGTCTTACTTCTTCGTCTATTTTGGATTGCTCATTTAAAACAGGCAATCCGTCATCTTGTGTGAACTTTGATTGATATAATTTTTCAGCGTGTTTTTCTATGTCTTTCTTTTTAATGAGGCCTCTCTTGTAGTCTAAGTGTGCAGACTTTAAAGCACTAGACATTAAGCGGTATTGTAAGTATGGTCTTCTTATAAATTCATCAGCCGTAGCTATTCCTCTTGCACCCAAAGAATTAACACGAAGAGCTAAGTTTACTAAATGTAAAAACGAACCCTTAGTAATATAACGTTCCAACATATTTTGAAGTTCTAAGTCTGCTTGTCGTTTCTTTTCAGCTTTGATCTTAGCTTTCTTAACTATATTAGAAACACCTCCTTGACTTGTGTATCCTGTGGATTCGTCCATGTACCTATTTCTTTTAGAATCCGTAGCACTTATCCCTTCTTTAAATGTACGCCCTAATGCTTTCTTCAATGAATTAAGCTCAGAGAAAACTTTATAACCCGCTACATACTCTAAACGTGCTAATTCAAACCCAGTAGATAAAGATTTATTTTTAACAGATTCATAGAATAAAGTGGTAAGAGGTCTAAACGTAAGTAACTTACCCCATTCAATAATACCACCGGGAACACCAGCAAGTACGGAAGGTAACTGATTAATTAACGACAACCGTCTTTGATCTAAAATAGAAGAACCAAGTTTAACAGCTGTACCCTTAAGGTCGCGTTGTGTTGCTGAATAAAACCAGTCTTCGTAGAACTTAAATATATTAGCGTCTCTTTCTTGCTGTAATAACTTTTCGTGTGCTCTGTCTATATCAGCCACGTGTTGTCTCATAGCTCTTTTTAAGTCAGCTCTTTTCTTTTGTAGTGCTTTTAGTTTAGAAGGTTTCTCAGGAAGTTTAGGTTTACCTTTAACAGCTTCCCTTATTTCACCTACTATAGCTCTACCTTCTATATCAGCTAACCGTGCTATATCTTTCTCTACTTCAATAAGTTTTTTAGTGTCGTTGATGCTATCCTTATAGAATTTTATTTGTGCTTTCTTTTCTTTTATAGCATCTGTGTCTTCTACCTTTTTACGCTTTTTAGTTACCTGACTTTCTAACTTATCTAGCTCCAAGAAAAACTCACGTTGCAGTTTTAATTCTTTTTCTAAGCGTACTAATTTAGCTTCTTGTTGTTTTAATAAACGTTTTGCTTGTTCTTCGGGGTCTAATTCTTTCCTAGCCCTATCTATTTCTCGGACACGATTACGTACGTTTTGTTTAAGAAACGCTATATCTTTGTTTAGTTTCTCTAGTGTACCGTCAGCCTTTTTAGGACCAGTGGGTTTAGGTGTTACGGCTGCTCTTTGCTCACCTAATGGTGCTGTTTGTTTGCGTATCCACTCGGCTCTTTCGGCTTCTTTTTTCTTAATCTGTACTACTTCATTCCTTGCTTGTTCGTAAAATTTTATGCGGTCTTCGTAATCCTTAACAAGTGGATGTTTTTCTTTTACAGGTTTTCCTTCTTTGATTACAACGTCTTCACCAAACCTAGTCCTTAGTTCGTCTAATCTTTCTTGTAAATTCTTAAGTTTATTGTTTAACTGCTCCTCGGCTCTAGCTGCTTGAAAGTCTGGGTCTAACTCCAAAGCTGCTTTATCTATCTCATCTATCCTATCTTTTATTATCTTGCGTAACTGTGCGTTCTTTTGTTTTTGCAACGACGCGGCTGACTTAGGTCTTTTAGGTCCGTCTATTCTTGGTTCAACTTCTGCTCTTTGCTCGCCAATAGGTGCAGTCTGTAGCTCACTAAGTCTTACTTCTTCAGCTAAACCTTTTTGTAGTTCAATAGCGTCTCGTTCAGCTAACTGGTAAAACTTTATTTGTTCTTGTAACTCAAGTATCTCAGGGTCTTCGTCAACATTCTTTTTAGACTCACCTTTAAGTTTGCTTAAATCTCCGAAACGCTCTCGCAATGTATTCAAACGATCCGTTAAATTATCTTTTCTCTTTTGAATTGCTTTTAATATAGCATCAGGGTCATCTTTTTCAGCGTCTAATTTTTCTTGCTGTTCCTTCTTTCTTTTGTATTGCTTGCGAATCTTATCAGCTTTATCACGTTGCTGTGGTCTTATATCCAGATAATCTTCATAGAGCTTACTAAACACATCATCTTCTGCGGGTGACTCTAAATGTGTTAATAATGAATCCTCAAGCATCGACAGGGTTTGACGCTCTTTAATAGATGTATCACTAAGCTCCGCTTCATATACATACGAGTCAGCTAGTTTACTTTTAGCTTGCCCTCTTCTACCCCATTCAGTGTCTAACGGATGCTTAAGTTCGTTAAGTGATTGTAAGAATCTAACTTCGTTTAATGTTTTTTCTACTGTAGTTAAATCTTCTATAGAACCTTTTTTATTAAATTCTTCAGATAGTTTATTAAGATTAATCTCCAACTCTGTCTTAGTCTTGGTGTTTAATAGATTAACTCCTTTTTCTAAGTTAGGATTATTTAAAGTTTCACCTACCTTCTGAGTTTCGTATTGCTCTCTGAGTTGATCTAATAAATTCTCACGCTCGTCGTCCACAAACCTAGCACGTTCTACAGCAGGTTTTTCTTCTACCACCGTAGCCTCTTCCTTTGGTTTGGGAATCTCGTCAACAACAGGCTGTTCGGGAGTCGCCGTTACTTCTTGAATAACTTCTTTATCAGCCTTTAAGTCTTCTGTTAATTGTTTTATTTCTTCGTTAAGTTTTTCTACTTCAGGCTCTACAGGACTCAGCTCACCGGGTGTCTCTTCTATTTCAGTTTGAACTTTATCGGCTTCTTCAAATTTAACAGAAGTCTCCTGCATTATTTCTTTTGCAAGTTCAGCTTCTTTAATTTGTTGTTTTAATTTGTTTATCTCCTTAGCTTGTTGTGCTTTAACTCTGTTAGATGTAGCTTCAAACTTTTCTAACTGGTTTATCCGTTTTTGGAATTTCTCTACGCTTATATCAATGCTACTAGTAGATTCCTTAACTATTTCTTTTAACTCATTGCGACCCCATCTTGATCCCTTGAAGGCATTAGCTATGGCATTTAGTCCTACATTAGCACCACCGCCAAATAATCCTGAAAACAAATAATCCCACTCGTCTCGATCTTTATCGTTAATACGTTTTTCAATCTCCTGACGTAATGCTGATTCAGCTACACCGATGACTGCACCACTTACAAAAGTCTTAGTACCGTTGACTAACATACTACCACCGTTAGCAGTATTAGATGTTATGTTTAGTCGTAATAATTTATCAGCACCTCTAGTAACAAATCCCATACCAAACACACCTGAGCTTATTAATTCAGCACCTGATACCTCAGATTGTAAACCTAGAGCTTTACCTGTCTCCTGTCCGAAATAATTAGCTAAAGCCCACAGACCAAACTCAGACGCAGCAAACAAACCTAAACCAGTTACTGTACTTACGGGTTCAGCTGCTTGTGGCCCTGCAAATCCTAACAAAGAACCAGCTCTAGTAGCTTGTAGAGTATTCTTTATATAAGGTAAAGACCTACTAAAAATATGCTGCATGGTCATACCGCTTGTAATTTCTACACCTACCCTAGTAGCCACTTTACCTACGGTACTACTAACGCTTTCTTGTTTATTCAATTCAGCGTCTAATAATCTTTTAGCCTCAATAATTTCAGGGTTTAAATCAAATGTAGGAGCTGGTTCAGGAATATCAGGACTACCAATAGGTTCGTCTTGCTGTGTGTTGATTGAAGGATTACCGAGCCCGTTGTTCTTTAACCACTCTTCGTATGATGCGTCAGCCATTTATCTTTTGTAAGTTTTTAATAGACTTGTTTGTGCCTCTTGAAACAGACGTAAACTAGAAGTATCGAAAACACCAAAGTTTTGTATCTCCCCCCAAACATCTTCTTCATATTGTGTTAAATCTAACCGTTGTTCTATCTTATAAATAACTGGACCCCACTCATCTTCAATTATCCTAATCAATTCATCACTATCCCTGACAAGTCTTACATCGTCGTATTTTAGGTTAGCGTGTTTTAAATACTTAGCGTTATCTGCATTGTATTCAGGAAAACCATTTTCAAATAAAAGTCCACCTAATATTTTCTGATGCCTAATTGTTTTACTTCTTGCTCCTGTTTGTTTGCTTTTATTGTACGCTTTTTCTATATCAATCTTAATTTGATCACCTGTTGCTTGTTGCGGTATCAAGGACGGATATTCAATTTCATCTTTAAAAAACCCAAATATACCGCTGTCTACTTTCTCTCTTTCTTCTTCCTTAAGTTTTTCAAACTCTTGTTTCGTAAATTCAGATATAGGTGTTATTTTAGTAAGCCTTTTTGATGCTACTTCTACTATTTCTGAAAACAACTCTTTATCTTTCTTGGTCTCCTCAGTTATAAAAGCGTTTACAGCATTCACTTGCTCCTGCCCGCTCACGCCTTCTTCAGCTAAATCGTTAACATATTTAAGTGCTTTGTTCCGAATAACACGTGCTGATTGATTGGTGTAACTATCTAAAAACCTACTACCTAACTTATCTTGCTGACTTCTTGATAAACTTTCAACAACAGGTGTTAATTGGTTTTTAAGATCAATATCTAATTTCTTATATGATTCTAAATCCCTAATGTAATTACCTGCGTTTAGTTTATTAGATAAAGCTGTTAACTCAGGGTGTGAAGGAATGCCGGGATTATTTACTCTAAAAGTTTTTTCGGTAAACGGACGACCTTCTGCACCTTCTTGTTCTTGCTGTTCTTGAAACTGCTCTAGTACTTCTTGCCTAACGTTAGGATCAGCCATGTTGACAGTAGGTGCAAAAACCCCTTCAGTATTTTTCAGTGACAAACCTAAGCTGTTAAAGTTACGCTCCATCAAAGGTCTACCGTCGTCAGGGTTACTTAAACCTAAACGATACATTGCCGACATAAATGCTCTAGCTGGTAAATCTTTTTGACCATATATTTCATTCTCTAACACAGCTTGTAACTGAGCCTCTTGTGCTTGTCTAGCTTGCTCGGTCTCTCCGTCCACTGGTGCTATGTAACGTAAAGCATTAAGAACAGCTTGTCTTTCAAAATCCTCTAGCTCGTCTAGACTTGCTGTCCCTTCTATAAATTTAAAAGCTATACCAGCAGCTCCTTTAAACTCTTTATCAATAGATTCTTGATCTGAAGATGCTAAATAAAATAACTTATTGTTAACAGATTCTCTTATTTGAGTTAAAGCACTTTGTGATTCTGTCGTATTGAATATTTCAACGTTATTTACTTTTAACCTATCAACACTCTGAAGTAAACGATCAGCATCGGTGTAACGTCTGTCAGCGTACAATCTTCTAGCTTGTTGATTAACGGCTTGGACTAACAACGCTGTTCTTTGTTTCTTTTGTAACTGCGGTAAATCACCTGCTAGAGCCTCATCGTACCCTTTAATTACTTCCTGTAAATCAGATGTATTAACAACACGATCACCGCTAAACAGAGCATTAAAACTTATGCCCATCTCTGCTATCTTTTCATCAGCTATAAAAGCGTCTTTAGCTTTCTCGTATTTAAGTCTTAATTCGTTTTTATAGGGAGCAGTAACTGAACTCCAAAGTGCTTTACCTGCTGTCGTGTTTGCTAGACCCTCTCCCACTTCTCCTACTAAACCGTCCCACTCTTCGTTAACAGAAGCTTCTAAAGCAGCATTAAACTCTTCAGTTGTTTTGTACTTCTCTGCATCTATTAAGTCTTGAGCTTTTAAGTTTAAGTTAGGAAGCATGGTGTTATTGATATGTCGCTTTAACAATGTATCTCTAAACGCTCTATCTCTGTTAAACCTAGCCAACGGATCAAAACCCCCGCCACCTTTACCGCCGCGACGCTTTAACTCTTTAGTTACATTCTGTTCTTCTATCAGCTCCGCTTCCTCTATGCCGATCTGCTCCTGTACCTTCTGTAGCTTACCGTACTGCTGTAGTATAGGGTTAACTTGACCAAGAGCATCAGCTAAGTCCATCAACTTGTTACGACCAGCTTGTTGTACTTGTACGCTGTACTGACCGCCTCGTTGAATTGTTGGAGATATACCGGGAACGGCTCCTCCTATACCTTGTACTTGTACTCGTTCTCTAGCCATAGTTTAAATATCGTAGCCAGCACCTACCGTACCGGGTGCGTATGAAGCTGTCTTCCCTGTTATAGTTCCTGTAGGTGCTCCTCCTCCAAACCCACCTCTCATCTGTCCGATCTGTAAACCTGTACCATAAGCACCTAAAGCACTCGTAGCAGTCGATAAAGCTGTTGTTAAGAAGTCAGGTCTAGCTATAGGTCTGTTAATACCGATCTGTCTTTGCTGTGTACCGAACCCTGCTTGCTCGAGCTGTAGTCCTGTAGCTACCTGTCCTAACTCTTGTTGTCTTAAAAGTGCTGCTCGGTATCCTCCCTCTTGTCTAACATAGTCATCCATCAAAGCTTGTACAGATGCACCTGCCACTCCTGCTTCTCCAGCTGATACCCTAGCACGAGCTAAAGCTTCTTGTGACTTCCTGCTTACTTGCTCAAGCTCACGACCTACAGCTTCCTGCTCCTGTGCCTGACGCATACGGATAGAAGTTTGCTCCTGTAGAAAACGCTGACGCTCCGCTGCTGCCGCCTGTGCTTGATAAGCTGCTTGTTGTTTAGCTTGCCTCCTTGCTCCTATATATTGAGCACCTCCAGAGGCTACTGCTAGCCCCGCCATCACTGCTGGTAATCCGGGAAAACACATAATATCGTTACTTACTCCTTAATATAAATGACTGATAACCATCAAGTTGGCAATCGTTAAACTCAGCACCCAACCACTGCAACCACCGATAACTAAGGTAGTTGGTCTTCATTATGACATTGGTTAAGTAGTCAAAGCCTTCCATTAACTCCTCAACATATTGCTTAGAGTGCTTTAAAAAATACTTGCGAATCTTAGGCATCCGTCTCGTACCAAGCAACCACACAACGCCTACCTCATCACTCCTGCGACTGACACCAAAGCAGCAATGCAGTCCCTCCTCGCTCCGTACACTGTAGCATTTATTGGAGCAAGCAAAGGACTCAACAACTGCATCTTTAGGGTGGTGCATAAGACCGATACATTCAATCATGTCTTCCTCCCTCATATCGTCGTACAAGTCAAAGGCGTCCATATCAGGCTGTGCTTGCTCTACTTTAACTTCCATATCTCTTAGCTCTCGGTATAACCATGGACTCAAACTCTGCAGCTAACAGCTTACAAGGCAAGGCAGAACTGCTCTTTATCTCAATGGTTGCTTCATTCGGTTGGGCTTGTACTGCAAATCTAAAGTGTCCGCTCTCAGGTGTGAAGTCGTTAAGAGTGGAGATAGAAGCAAGTAACGCTGGGTTGTAGGGGTACGTGTATGTATCTCTAAATCGTGGTGTAACTTCCACAGTAAAGTGTCCAGTATCTGCGTATTCAATACTAGCGTTACGAATCGTTTGAAAGGTGTAGTCAGAAGCACTTCGTCCTCCTCGCTCTGTTGGTTGTTTCAGTATCTGATTGGAAAACCTGTACAACATATTGTAAGGGATACCTGCAAAGAAGTACTTGTCATCGTGATAGTCGTTGCCTAATAACCAAAAAGCGTAAGTGTTAAAGTCAGTCGATACTTCCCAGTAATTTTCCCAATCGGCTCCTACTCCCGGCTCTGTCGCTTCTGTAGATGTATGGTCTTGGATGCATTTGTAAACAACACCACCCGTATAACTCTCTCCTGTATCCCAAGCTGTCGTTAAACTCTCCCAATTAGAAACAAGGTTCTCCCATGCTACGCTGCCTACCCAAGTAGGACGACTCGCGTCAAAGTCTATAACCTTCCAGTACTCTGTCCATTCAGCCCCTGCACCGGGTTCCGTTACCCCTGTTCCATCGTTATCTTGTAAGCAGTAATAAGTAACACCGTTATGATTAACGAAGTCTCCACCGTTGTCTACATAACTACCAAGTGCTCCGCTTATTGTTCCTGCTGTCTCTGATGTTCTAGTAAAATCTTTGAATGTACCACCTTTTGTGTATACTTCTACATTAACAGGATCATAAGGGAAGTCGCTTATTGTAGTAACCTTAGAAGCTGAATCATAAGCAACCGTTAATAAATCACCGTCTAACCTACTATCAAGGTACAGCTTATAAGACAGACCGTCATCAACAAGTCCGTTCTCCATTGTAGCTTTCTCTAGGTGTAAGCCTTGTGTATCTTCTGTCAGTAACACCAAGTCGGAGTCTATAAAGTCAAAGCCTCGTATCTTACGGCTGTATGTAAACTTCATCCAAGCACTTTGTATCTTCTCTTTATTCTGCCAATAGTACTTGTAAACAAACAGTGTGTAATCATCATCGCTAGACTTAGCTACAATCATGTTCTCAGAAGCTGTACCTACGAGATGTGTAATGTTAGAAGGTATAAGCTTAGGCACTTGTGCTGTTATCTCATTAGCTTCAAACACCTCAGTATTGTTATCAACAAAGTATTCATACATCCCCTCAAACGCTTCACGCTTAAA
>Ga0194023_1000133_pt1 | contig 11853 bp, 12 predicted proteins | sample IW6Sep16_MG_FD_140348 | JGI IMG/M metagenome (GOLD analysis project Ga0194023, IMG submission 140348) | Freshwater microbial communities from the Broadkill River, Lewes, Delaware, United States - IW6Sep16_MG | ecosystem: Environmental > Aquatic > Freshwater > River | place: USA: Delaware...
CTTCTACAGAAGTATTTGGATTTGCTTTCTGCGCTTCTACCAAAAACTCCTCTAAAGTAGGACCAGATTTACCACCCCCACTAGGCATTGACCCCATGGTAATTCCTGCGGCTGCGATTTGTTCTGGAGTATAAGTGCGGCGTACAACAGTCTCAGCAAACTGTGTAGCATATTGTTCCTTGGTCATGCCTTCTGGAATCTCTGTGTCAGAAACCCCCATAGCCTGGGTAAAGGCATCTTGGTAGGCATCTTTGGCGTTACGATAATCTCTAGATCCAACCCCACCACCTGCCCCAGCGGCACGAGCCGCCGCCGTCTGCTTGTAGTTTTGTAGACCGAGCAATACGGCCTCGGCTATAGCAGTGTCCCCGCCTACACGTTTACCAACGCCTACAGCAAGGCTAGCTTGTGCGATACGGTTATCAATCTCATTGATATCGTTTACGTCCTTTAGGTTAAGAACGTTTGCCGCGAAGTCCATCTTGTTTTCTTTTGTTGGCTTTACACCTGCGGCATCAAGAATAGCGTCAGAGATCTGTGCTGGATCTCCAGTTTTCTGGGCATCGTCAATCTTTTTGTCTTTTTCTGCTACGACTTCTTTAACTTTTTCTTCTGAGCCGTACATCTCTTTTAGCTTGTCATATAAGCTCATACCCATTTCCACAGCCCCTGTTTGTATGGCTGTTGCTGGGTCAACGATATTAACTCCGCCACCTTCATCAAACTTTACAGGTTGTTGTTGTGGCATAGGGGCAGGAGCCATGGGCCGAGGTGCGGGAGCCTGCATCATAGGAGCGGGGGCCTGCATCATAGGAGCAGGAGCCATGGCTGTCTGCATTGGGACCTGTGGCAACCGAGGGGCCATGGGCTGTGGAGGAGGAGCCATCATAGGGGCAGGAGGAGGAGCCATCATGGGCCGCGCACCACCTGTCGAGGGAGGAGTAGGTGTCTTGTCGGATCCTTGATTTGCTGCCTGCATAAGCTCTGGCGAAGACGCCATAATACCCGCCATCTGAGCTAGTTTCTTACGAGCCGGACGAGCTTTAGCTTGAAAGAGCTTTCTGTTGTATACGTCTCCCATGTTCGTCCCTTTATGTCTTTGCGCCTAAACTAAACAGGCCACCATCACCGCCGCCTGCATTTAACCCAAGAGTATCAGTAAGCACATTTGCCGTTGGGCTACCCTGCGGAGTACCTGCTGCGGTGAGTCCTGTACCAGAAACAGGGATACCTTGCATCATGTCTGCTGCGAAACTCAGTAGAGCAAACGGTTCATAGGCTTCTTCCAGTTGAGCCTGACGTTCTGCGTCATACTCAGCCTGTAGCTGACCTTGCTCCAGCGATCCCACGTTAAACGCCGCGTTAATATCTTTAAACCCAAGAGCCTGTGCCGCTTCGCCCAGCGCACCAATCCCAGTACCAAGGTCTTGGAACATCTGACCTGCGGTCTGACCGCGCGTCATTGCATTCTCGAATGCATTGGTCGAATACCCCATGGCTTTGTCGAACGCCTCGGAACGTAACTCGCCACCTGCTCTAGCAGATTCGCGCAGGTAGTCTTGCAAAAATTGAGAGTCAGCAACGGCACCACGGGAACCACCAAAGGCCCCTAGTCCAATCTGCTCACCACGACTTTTCATGGTTTCTGCGTCTTTGATGTCGGACAAATCAGCAAGCGTTGTGTCAATTACGTCTTCGACAAACGGATTGTAGTAATCTTTGTAGCCACCCTTGCGGACTTCCTCTTGGCCTATGACGTTGCCTTCAGCATCCAAGACATCCTGCATTTGGGCAACTTTTTCTTGGCCTATGACGTTGCCTTCAGCATCCAAGACATCTTTCATGTCATATTGGATTTGACCAAGAGGGTCATACATAGCCGTACTAGCGTCTATGGCTTCTTCTGATTTCTTATACAGATCCTCCGCCATATCTAGATAGGGTTTGTAGGCACCTAACCCACTATAACTATACTCGCCTGTTACAGGGTCTTTCTCCCCCATAAGCATGTCGAGAGCTTTTTGCTGTAAGTCCGTAAACCCAATCTTAGTCGGAGGAGCAACACCCCCTTCAGTCGCAAAGATAGGGTTTTTAAACTGGTCTAGTTCCGCTAAACTAGAATCAGTTACATACCCACCTGAATCCGGATGAACAGTAGGGTTTCCTGTTGCGTCTAAAACAGCTTCGTTTGGGTCCGTCGTAGCAGAACCATCTTCTCGTTGATACAAAGCCCCTGCTTTGTAATAAGAAACAGGGTTTCCTGCTTCATCCAATGCCGCTAGTTCTGGATCAGTCGTAGTTCCACTGCCATCCGCCGCTTGGTAAATCTGCTTACCATAGAGCGGGGACTCTGTAGCTATACCTGAAAACTCGCCTGACTCTTCGTCATACTGAAAGACGTTCGCCATTAAGTCCTTGAACATCTTTTCCAGATACTCAGGCATTAAGTCCATTGTTTTGACGACTGACTCCGCCATAACTATGCCATCCTTTCGAACTGGTTCATCATCTGGTACATCTTCGCAGCCCCCGCATTACGGTTGCCGCCCCCCGCACCTCTGACTGCATCCGCTGTCATGACAAACTCACCATCAGAAAGTCTAGCTTCCTGAACCCGACCACCATTCTGGTAAATAGCCGCCGGAATTGAATCACTCTTGCCTGTGCCTGGTCCCTCAATATAACCGCCCATTGCGCGACGTTGCACCGCTTGAATACCACGAGGCGTCCCTGGAAGCAGGTTTCCTTTGTAGTCTGGACGACGCTCACCTGTGCGGTACTGTTCCAGTTCTTGCTTGCTCATAAGGTTCTCGAACCGTGGGCGTTTTTGCTGTGCTAATAGTTCTAGCATGATGCCGCCCATCAAGGGGTCCATCTTACCTGTGGCGTCTGTTACACCGATCCCAGACAGAACGTTACCCAATGCCTGCGTGGGGGACCGACCAGATATAGCAGAGATTGCGGCCTGTTGAGCCATCTTTTCTTTGCCCCTCTGAGTGGACAGCATGTCCATCATGCCCTGACCACGTTCTCTAGATGAACCTCCACCCAACATGTCCATTGCTAGACCCGCTTTGCCTAGTGTCGAACCCGTCATGAAACTACCAATGCCGGACTTAAATGCATCCTGCATCGAGCCGCCACTCATCAGGCTACCTAACCCAGAACCGAGGGCCGCGGCTAGAGGATTACCGCCTCCTGCCACCATACCGACAAGTGCCCCAATAGAGGAGAACAAATCACCTGTTTTCTGGGATCCTTGTGTTTCTTCATTTTTCATAATGTTTCTCCAACATCAGATCAGATGTTCCTTTAAATGACACAGTATCAGATTCTTCTTGTTTCATCAAACTACAATCCGTAACTCGCCTGTTGAGGTTTTATACACGGTTCCTGCTACTTTTCCATCCGCTACTGCCGATGCATTGTCCGCGTATTCTGGTAAATTAGATAGCACCAGCGTCGTAAACACACCTTCCCCTGGGTTTTGCATCTGCTGCATGTATACAGCAAACGCACGAGTAAGCTCGTTAAAGTATCGAGTACTGTACTGGGGCGGTGCAATCGGGAAGAAGGGTAGGTTTTGCGCACGGGACATCAGCGTCTCCCATCTAGTCGTATGTCTAGCCTTGGAGAACCCAGTCGCCAAGCTACTTGAGTTTCGTCAGATTGCACTTTGAAAATAAAAGATCGACCCCTGATCCTTGTGTCAATTTTGTTGGTAAACCCTTCCAAAGTGAAAACATTTTCAGAGGCAGTATTTGTTCTTTCCACTTCTCCGCTATACGTTCCCTGCCCATTGTTAGTTTGGCTTAAATCTACACCGCCCCCAGGGTAATCTTGTACATATACTGAAAAGTCTACTTTAGGGGTAGAGGATGTAGAGTCTCGGAAAGTGATGTCTGGAAGAATCCGGCTAATAGATACAAACTTATCGCCTTCTCCAATGTCCATAGGACTAGACTGGATATGACTGTAAACAGGAACCACAGGGTCTTGGCTTCCGTCATCAAACCCTGTTTCATGCGTATAGATATAGCCTTGTGAAGCAGCGGATGGATTTGTCATGATTCCTCGATCCAACCAAACCGTACGGGATAACGTACCATAATACCAGATTTGTTGTTGGTAGTTGTAAACTACATAACGGTCGTTATCGATTGAATCGGCAGAACAATAGAACCACCAGACTTCGCCAAATGCAGAGTTAACTCCGGCGGTTACCTTTTCGTACTGCTCTATATTGAAATCAGAAAAGATGTAATCCCGTACAGTACATGGGATCCTCTGCACCGCACCATTATAGGTATAGAACTCGTTCGATCCCATCCAGAACACAGAGTCGTCCACCGCAACCGCAGATTTAGGACCAGCAATTGTAATATTTTCCGACAGCATTGAGATACCAAACGTATATGGCGTACCAATGTACTGCATGGCGTGTAGAGACTTGTCTGTCCAAACAAGAATTTGTTGTCTTGTTTCCACAGCCGTAACGATTTTGGACCCAGTACCAATACGCAAGTCCCCTGCCGTATTCGTCTCCAAGGTTTGCCAAACTAATACATCTTCTTGGTCACTAAAGCGAATAAGCAAGGGGTCTTGGTTGCCAATGTCGTTTTCTGGGTCGCAACCAAAAGCGATAATATGTCTATCTACATCAGACACCATCACTTGTTTTGCAATAGTAGGGCAAGTCGCGTCAGAACTTAAACTAGCTAAAGTAACTGCGCGACCATACGCGTCTGCGGGATCGGATGAAACGTTAACAGAGGCGTCCCAGAAAAAGATTTCACCATCTTTCACGTTAAAGACAAGATCTTGTCCGTAGTTATCCTCTGTAAACAACCGCAAGTCTGATGTATCTGTCGTTGTTGTAGATGTAGAACCCCAAGTTCCACGACCCCAAGAGCCTGCGCCCCAGCCCGTACCAGAAACAGCAACGTCAATACCTGTGTTGATTTGATACTTACCTATAGTTCCTGCGCCACCGTTACCTGTGTCGGAGCTATTAGCGGTTACAGCGTTTGGGGTGTAGACACCATCTACTATAATGTCGTCAAGAGGTTCCACTTCACGAGCCGTAATCTTATAGCTGTCGTCATCGATGATCTCATTGATCTTGTATTCTTGGTTTAAAACCGCCGCTGCAATATTACCGTTGAGAGTGACTGCGTCTTCATACGTCACAAAATCCCCTTCGGTTGCCCCGTGTGCAGTATGACTAACAGTCAACTCGCTACTGCCATCCGTTGCGGAAAAGGTAATTGCTCCAGCAGAGGTCGTAAGGCGAAGAGGTGTAATGTCTTTATAGCCGCCGCCTAAATCTAGGTAGTACTTTTCGTTTGTACCGAAGGCCAAGTAGTTTGTACCGTCCAACGTACTAAACGCATGTAAGGATCGAGCAGAACCAAGAAAGCTCTTAACGCTTCTCTTGACCCAACCACCAATCTTTTCTGGGTATCCAAACCTAAAACGAATCTTGTCGCCGTCATACCAGCCGCCTTCGTTACTATACGAAGTGGTTTCTCTGTTTATGCCTGGGTTAAACTGGAGCTTTTGTAAAGGCATCTGTTACCTCACGGTGCTGTAGGCCAAGTAACGTTGTTTGGGAATCCTTCTTGCTGTGGTACGTTTAACAAAGCTATTCGGTAGTCACGCCATGCTTGTTGCTGAGATTCACTTAACTCATCCCAACGCAAAGGGTTTGTTACGATTGGATCTACAGTATGCGTTAAGATGGCATCGCGCTCTGCTCTAACTTGGTTAGCCATTTGTTCATCTAACTCGGCTTGAGTTGGTGGCACGTAAGGAGCAACATCACCGTTAGCTAGCATCAAAGCATTTAACTGAACCGTGTCAATTAAACTTGCGGTATCATCTGGCGTACACGTAAACGGAAGCCAGCCCATTTCAGGATGATTGATCTCAACGTTAATCATACCGTTTCGTAGATACGCAGCGTTTCTATATTCTGTTATAACTGTTCTCATATCAAAGTATCCGAATCCATAAAGTTCCAACACCACTGCCACCGCCGCCAGTATTATAGTAGTCCTCCGCGTAACCCATGCAACGCCAAGTTCCCGTGTGGGTGTAGTCATAGTTCCATTGTGCCCAACCATCCGCACGACGACGCTGACCATCGATATAAGTTAAGCCGCCGTTTGTGACGCCAAAAGCATTAAGTCCCCCACCAGTAGCTGTCTGTCCAGGGAAAACATCTGATCCTGAAAGAACATCCCAAGCTAAAATGTAAGTGCCAATACCGTAGTTAGTCGTAGAAACTTGGCTGGTAGTGTTGCCGCCTGTCAGGTTAAGATACGCATCGCGAACAGAGTTGCTAAAGTCGTCCCCAACGGTCGTGCTACGGGTATTTGTGATTGTGATTGCACCAGAAGTATTTGTGATTGTAATATTAGTGCCTTCGGTCAGAGTGGATTGTGTATAACCTGCTCCATTACCAATTAATAGCTGACCATCACTAGGAGTAGTAGCAAGACCTGTGCCGCCGTTGCCGACATTTAAAGCTCCACCACTCCAATCGCTATTACCAACGGAGTTTTGTGTAGCTAAACTCCCTAGACCAAGGGAGGTACGAGCCGTGGCTTCGCTTTCCCCTACCCAATTGGTGCCGTTTGCAACAATAAAGATACCCTCGGTCTTTGCTATACCTGCAATGTCTGTCAGGCCAGCATTATACGCTTGTACGTTAGTACCTATTTCCAAGCCCAGTGTCGTTCGTTGTGCCGCCGCATCCGCATCATCCAAAAGGGCACGACCAGCCGCTGTCAAATCTGTGACGGCGTATGTATCAGACCCAGTCGTATAAATCATTTTGTTTGCAGCGGTGGTCAAACCAGAAATGGATTGGAGTCCCGCGTCATATGCCTGCACCCCAGTCCCAATCTGAGCCGTCGCCGCATCACCTAACCCTAATGCAAGTCTAGCATCCGCTGCATCCGCAAGGTCGTTTAAGTTTTGAGACTTTTGCAAGAAGGTAGTACCAAGAGAGGTCGGTCCAACAAGTTCCGTTACAACCGCAGAACTCCCGCCACCATCTGCGGCGATAATCGCCGTCGCACCTGCGGCTACATTAACAGGTGTGCCAGAAGCAGTTTGTTTAAAGCTAAGTGTGTAGCTCGTGCTGTTCTTAATGCAGTATAGTTTTTCGGCGTCGTCAGGTGCGATAGTAACTGTGACCGCCTGTGTCGCGTTAGTAAAGATAAGAACCTTATCCATCCCTGGAGACACAACACCGTTACTTGTAGTCAACGTGTATGCGCCTGCCGCTGAAGTTAGGTCAATTGTACCTACGCCATTGGTCAACGCATCAATAATTTCAAAGTTTGTATTGGTAGACGAACCCCATGTGCCAGACTCATCACCTGTGGCAATCAGTTTAATGCCACCATTTGTTGTATATGTTGCCATTCAGATTACCCTTATATTGTTAACACCGTTGGCACAGTATTTAGACAAGTATACCTTTTTCCAAAGGTTCGTTCAATCTTAGTATACATCTTCCTCATAAACCGTATCAACTTCAGGTGTGATTGGATTCCATGCCCCCGAAGTGACAGGAGCAATCGGGTCGTAGAACGTAGGAATATCTGGAATAATATGACCCCAAACAGTCGGAGAACCAAGTTCCCCAATGCCTTCGACGCCCTGAACTGAAACAACGGCACTAGCCGAAACCGTTACCGCGCCGATTTCTCCAATACCCGCAACACCAAATACTGGAACCGTGATCCCTGTACCACCAAACACGGTGTATTGGTCATCAATTATACCAATGCCTTCAACACTACCTGTTGTAAACGAAACATTTATGCGGACAACAACACTGCCGACCTCACCAACGCCCTCAACACCTTCGACATGGTATATAGATGTAAAGGTGAGATCGTCGCCAATCTCACCAATACCTTCAACGCCTGTAACGCTAAATACTGCGGCACCCGTAGGAGTAACAACACCAATCTCGCCAACGCCCTCAACACCAGTCGGTGTTAAGTTTGCTGTACCAACAATGCTAACACTACCTACTTCGCCTACGGCGTAGCCTGGGTCAGTGATGCTAGCGACCGCACTTGCGGCTACTGTTACAGCACCAACCTCTGCTGTTCCTTCTACCCCCGTAACGGAAAACGCAACGTGGATGACATTATCGTCACTAAAGCTGGTTTGCGAAAAGGAAGTAAAACCGAACATGGGTTACTCTTAGTTAGCTACAGGGGCGGGTTCCTCTAATGACTTCTTTAACATATCTACGAATGCCTGACGACCCACTTGTAACTGATCCATATTAAACTGCGCTGAACCAATTTTTTGTTGCAGCGAGTTAATATGATTGATGATCACTTTCTGTTCGTCAGTCAGTTCGTCCTCTGTATATTCTTTGTCATCGATGGTAATTGTAGCCTTTTTGTCTTCAGCCATTTTTCCAACTCCTGTTTTAGGTTTCATCAAGTATTGGCGGTCGCACAGCTTTTAACTCTTCAATAGTCGTGGCTGCGTCTATGCCAGGGTCAGCGGGAGCATCCCGCAAGCGAGCTTTTTTACCCGCTATCTCTGCTTGAACGTTAGTGTTTCCAGTCTCTAACGCTCTCATGTACTCTATGTCGAGCTTCTGAAACTTTTCCTGTCGCTCAAGGCGAATGAACTGACGTTTTAAGTTTTTAGCTTTGTCCATATCATGCCGGATCATGTGGGCCTACTCCATACAATACGTCTTGAAGTTCTGCTTCGACAACATCGTCTGGTTTAAGTGTGCCATCTTCATACTTACGAGGCACTAAGTATCCAGAGTCTGCGTCGTTGCCATGCTCTGCACCAACCCCATCAGACAAATATTCATCATCACAGGTCCATGCGTTTCTAAATTCATCGTTATCGTCTAAGTCTAACTCAGAAGCCGCCACTATTTTATAGGGATGCCCTGTCGGCACATCTTTCTGTGCGATCTGTTCTACGTTTAGATCACAGTTGTTTGCCGGAGTAATGATAGCCAAAACCCCTTCCACCGATTTGTATAGTATTCTGTAATCACTATTCGCCATGTCACACCTTACGTCTTAAAGGCCATCAAAGAGCAGTTTGCTTGGTTTCTTCTAGTCCCAAGACTATCTACGCTCTGAATATCTATATAAGTTGCTGCTCTACCATACACCATATCCACTGCATTATATCCACCAGATATATACGATTGGAATATTATAGCCGCTGCGCGATAATCTGAGAAGTTATTTTGAAAGTCCGTTGTCCAGTTTACACGAAGAATGCCAGTGCCTTGATCTGATACGCTCGATATACCTGTTTCCCATTGGCTGATACTTGCATTGGTACTAAATCGAACGGCACCTACAACATCGCACTCTGATACATCTTGTGTGCCGCCAGAGGTGGACACAAGAGTGTGATAGCCTGGGTTATAAAAGTACCCATAAAAACCACCAGCGGTAAGTCTAGACGTATAAACATTAACCCGTGTTTGATTGCTGTTTATGTGATAGTTATATCTTTGTAAGTGACGATAAGTAGATGTACCTGTGTTAGGCGTTTGAGACTGCGTGATATTACATGCATCCCACGAAGTAGTTCTATAGCCCTGAGTAGTTGAATCAAAGTTATAGTGATACTGCCCTGTTGTAACATATGTTATACTGGAAACACCGTGAGAGCCGTAGATTGTTGTGTGGTTTGCCGCGCATGTTGCAACTGGATTCTCTGCCATGCTACCACCTAGTCATAGTGTGCCCATGAAATCATAGACATATGGTTAATTGCCCAGTTACGACCAGAACGGTACGCATTGTAGCGATGACGGCAACGCGTCAAGGTAGATGTTTGCTCGTAGTTATACTTGTAAAAGAACAGTTTGTCAGTCCCGCCACCATAACCAGACTGGCGGTTATCCGTACCTTGGTGCAAGCATGGATTAGACCCTGTGCTTAAACTTGTAGAATAGTTCCAACGATAATCGCCAGAGGCTAAGTATGTTAACGAACTTACGCCTGTGGACTTACCAGACTGCAAACTACTTTTCCAAAGGCCAATGGCGTGGAGCTTTCCCTTGCGCTGTTTGCCGTAGAAGTCTGACATAGCGATTGCACCAGATGCAGGGATATCATCCACTGCGTCATAGTACTCACTTAAACTAATAGGGTTTGTGCCCAGCAGTTCTGTTTGAACGTTGTTAAAGGTTATGGCTCCTGAAGACTGTAGCGTCATGCTTTGTCCTCCTTGAGTTGGCGCACTTCTTCTTTTAACTCTTTGATCGCCTCAATTAGCAGCGGCACGAGCTTCTCGTACTGTACCGTCTTATACTCAGGATCGACGGGCGCAGGCTTGATAACCTCTGGAAGGACCGCTTCGACCTCTTGCGCTGACACACCAACCTGACGGGCATCATTCTCAAACCCTAGCTCCTTGGCTTTGTCGTTCTCATGGTAGTAGTAGCCGTTGAGTTGGCTAACCTTGTCCAACGCACCTTCGATCTTACCGTCAAAGTCTTTAAGGCGTTCATCTGAGAAGTAGGCTGTGATATCGCCTGTGGCGGTTAGTGCGCCCGTGACTGCGACCCCGCCACTGGTTGTTGATAATTTGCCTGATCCATTATAATAAAGGGAAGTTTGCCCATTTTGGAAAAATTTAATAGCCCATTCATTGTCTGTATCATTATAAATACCAGCCTCTGCCGCCCCATTACCCATAAAGACCCAATCGTCGCCTATCGCGTATCCCGCCCAAGTAACACCACGGTCATCGTCAATCTTGATTGTGCCGTAATTGCCTGTCGCAACGTCAACGTAACCTAGTTGAGGCTCATTTCCCGCGTCATACACTATGCTAGTATTACGATATATTCTGGCCACAGCGTCATTAATGACGTTGTTTGCATATGCATTATTAAACTCAGTGTCTGCCGAGGTTATATATGTATTGTAATCTATAGTTGGGGCACTTGCTGAACCTGATTCAAGCTCATACTGGTAATACGCACCACTGCCACCAGCACCACCTCTTAAATATACTATAACATTTGGGTACTCTGAGCCAACCCCCATATGCGCTCTACCAGCAACCACTGTGTAATTGTGAGCTAGGTTACCACAAATATACTCACGCTGTCCGCCCCATTGGTTGGTTAGCACTTTAATATCTAACATTAGTGCGCCAAAGTGGGTCGTTGAACCGCCATTCCAATAGCTAGATGACCCCCCAATACTCCAGTTATAGCGTCTATAAACTTTAAGATGATCCCCGTCTTGGCTTACAGGAATTGATACTTTATAAAATTTATCCGCATCCCCAGCGACGTTAAAACCAACTTCTTTTCTATATTGAAAATCAGCGGCCTGATTTCCGTCTAGTAAGTCAGCATCTAGGCCAGAACCAGCACCATCGTTGCCAGCGTGCCAGACTGTGTTGCCACCGATTGTTGATCCTGAGGTTGTAACTCTTAATTCATTAGCACTAGAATTAGCACCACCTCTTATGTAAACAGAAGAGCCATTAATGTAAGTATCCGTACCCCCATTAATAATCATATAGTACTGGTTGTTACCACTGTAAGCCTGAGTATTCCATATGCCGTAATATGAATTGTGGTACGGGTGATTTCCTTGCGCCAATTCTCCGCCTGTCAAAATGCCAGTGTAACTATCATCAGCATCACTACGCAAGAAGCTGCTTGCCTGTAGTCCATCAACAGTATCCGCGTCTAGGCCAGAGCCAGAACCGTCATTGCCAGCATGCCAGACTTCGTTGCCGTTAAATGTTAGATCACCGCTGCCCTCAATCAGTGTAGAGTATGAACTTTTACCTAATCTTAATGGCCCACCGTCA
>Ga0194023_1000137_pt1 | contig 11733 bp, 34 predicted proteins | sample IW6Sep16_MG_FD_140348 | JGI IMG/M metagenome (GOLD analysis project Ga0194023, IMG submission 140348) | Freshwater microbial communities from the Broadkill River, Lewes, Delaware, United States - IW6Sep16_MG | ecosystem: Environmental > Aquatic > Freshwater > River | place: USA: Delaware...
AACCGACAATCTCGGTCAGTTGATGGTTTACACTGGCTACACTTATGGCGGTCACACTGAAGACGTGATGACCCTTGACACTGATGAGTATGGTTTTCCCCAGTTCTGGTGCAAAAACGACGAATAGGGTTTTCACAGAAAAGTGATTTAGATAATAAATAATCATTGACAATCACTGTCCGCTGTGAGACAATACAGACATAAACAATCAACCAAAGGAGACTCTATGAAAACGCTACTTGAAACAATCAAAAAACACGACGCTAAAATGGAAGCATTAACCCGCACTAACGACCGACTTGAGACGGCTCTTATGTTCCTTGTTGACGATTTAATTGACCGTGATCTGACTCTATGTGTTGACCAAGACTATTTCGACAAAGCTGTTCAGATGCTCAAGAATCGTAGATTGATGGACTCCTCAAGGAATGATTCTTATAATAAAGTTCAAGACGGATTGTGTGATACTTCTGTTAGATTAAAACAAGTATTCAAAACCATCACCGGAAAGGAGGACTAATGACCTTTAAAGTACAATGGTTAAACAAAAGCAAAATGTGGGTCACAATGATGTCAGGCTATAGAATGGAGCAAGATGCTATTCGTTATGCCGATGTTCGTGCAAGGCAGATTGCAGAGAAGATCAGAGTTGTCTGTAACCGAGGCTCTGTCGTATACATGTGCAACTAATGCAAGACTGGTATTTTGTTGGGTTCGTCAAGGACCATGAATACAAGCAAGCAAGACAGATTGCAGAATCATACAAGTGCAAGTGCAAAGGTGACATTTATTCAGCCCAAGCATTTTTTGTTGATAGTGCTTTTCGTGTGAGCAGCATTCGGAATAAATTGTGGGGTCATCGGTGGGCAACTTCAAGTGAATGGTTGTCTGAAAATCCAGGCATGGAAAACTTTGACCCCACTGCCAAGGTTAAGGGTAAACCCAGAGGGACAGTGAAACGTAATAAACGTAAAAACAGGGGTTGACACCTTCTGATAAACATGATATAATCACTGTCCTGTTTTAACAACATGATCAGGGTTTTCACAGAAAAGATAAATAAGATTAATTTATTTATTGACATTCAAAGTTTAATTTGAGATAATACACATAATGAAAAGTTACAGAGACAAACCTGATTACAAACTTTATAAGATTCTTGATGATCTTCTGACACACACAAGCAATGAAGACGGGATCCCAGTCGAATTGAAAGAACAAGCACAAGCTATCCTTGATGAGTGGGCAGTCAGAGAGTTAAGAGAAATGGCAGAAAATATGGAGGACTTACCCGAATAAGGGTTTACACAAAAAAGTGAAATAAATAATAAATAATTATTGACTTTCACAATCCACTCTGTCATAATACACAGTATAAACAATTAGTCATAAGGAGAACCAAACATGACAAACACTGATAAGAAAATTAAAATCATCACTCTTGCTAACGACCTTCGTGAGCTTATCGAATCACGTGGAGATCTTCAAGTTGCCATGCGTCATCTATTTCGTGCAGAAGCGTCTATGGAATCTGACAACGACTTTCAGATCGTTGTATATACTGGTCACACGACCGAGCATATGAATGACGGTAGTCCTGTCATCTCTCTTGGCAATCAAACACCCATCAACCTAGGATAAGGAGACTCATAATAATGCGTATGGAACTAATGATGCAAACACCGAACGGTCAGACATTCACTGTCCCATTGTCAACCGGATTGATGGACAATCCTTATAAGCTACTTGGTATCTGTAAAAAGAGACAAGAGCAATATGGTCCAGGATATAAATTCTGGATTCAGCCTGCATAGGCATTAACACTGTCCCGGAAGGAATAAGGGTAATCACAGAAAAGATAATAAATAACCATTTTTTTGTTGACTACCTTTGTTCCTTCCCTTATAATACAAGACATAAACAATCAAACGAAACATAAAGGAGAAAAATTATGTTCGGGATTTTAGAGAAAATGGATCGCTTTTCAAATAACCTTATGAGCCAGAATGAAAGAATTGATTTCATTCAGGAGCTTGTAGACACTGGAATGGTATATGATATGCATGAAAAGTACCAGACTGCTGCTATCGAATTGATTAACGAAGGAAAGGTCATGTGTGCCGTGCTTCGTAGGATTCCAGCTGCACGTGTTGCAAGTGAGGTTGCACTATAATGAAGAAGTACTTGATGACAGCAGTTCTAATCACTGTCCCGCTCCTGTACGTGTTTGATAACGACTTGTGGGATATTGCAGATTTCAAATGCGAGGTTGTAAGGCGAACAATTATTGGCTACCCGATTCGCATGTGTTCTATTGCTTTTGATGACAAAGGTTTGATCGGAAGCATTGAAGATAGACTGTAGGGTTTCCACAGAAAAGATTAAATAAATGATCTTTTTTGTTGACTCCTGAATAATTCCGAGGTATAGTAAGGGCATGAATAACGAAATACAAAACAAAACAACAATCATCGTTATTGGTACTCTTACTTATACCATCGGGCTAGCCATCTTGTGGATGTCCCAGCTTTAAGGGTTTCCACAGAAAAGATAATAAATAACCATTTACCATTTGACAAACATGATCAGAGGAGATATATTATAACCATGAACTTGACAGAAATCAAAAACGCTTCACGAATTGAACTGCTAGACTTCTTGGAAGGCTTCGGAAAAGATGTCGATCCTACCTTGTCTACAAAGAAACTTCGTGACTTGTGTCGTGACATTTATTGGATGCACTTCGCAAACAATGACGGGTATGCTCGCGAGTCGTACGCATACTAGAATCATTAACCATCTACCATTAACCAAAAGGATTGAGGAGAAATTATAAATGAGAATCAAGAACATCGGATCAAACCAAACAGCAGTTATCAGCAAACTTCCAGACGGACGCACCGTTGAAGTTTTATTTTCTTACGAAACACCGGTAGCAGTTCGCGGTCCTACCATGGACTACAAAACTGATCGGCGTTGGTCTGTCACAACGTCAAAGCATATAAACAAATTCCTACCACAGGATCAATCTCGTGTTGAGATCGTCCCACAAGAAGACCTGGACAATTGGGAACTCCGAGTATGGGAATAAACAATAATAATAACAAGGACTTGGAGGACGATAATATGAACTTTCTAGACAGGATCATTCAGTACGAAGATGGAGAAATGGAATGGGATGAAGTGGTTTCATTCTTCCAGGACCTAATGGACACCGGGTTTATCCTTAACCTGCAAGGACATTACCAGCGCACAGCACAAACCCTAATACAGACAGGTGAGATTGTGGTTAAGGGAATTACCCATTAAAAATGTTTTGGGGTTGGGTGTGGGGTAACTCCCACCCCCTCCCCGGAATGTAGGTCCTACCCTATACGGGAGTACCCTGGGGTTGCCTAGATACGTTTTCAATACCGAGGTAAAATTTTGAGATTTGAGTTTGAGGTAGGAGATTTGGTCGAATGCATTGTACAACGCTCAACAAGCAATCTCTCAATGCATGAAGCAAGAAGAGCATACCTTCAACCACCTGACACAATCCCCGCAGTTATAATAGGAAAGTCTGATGAAGTCTTTGACGGTGTTGCTTACTATATGTACAAAATCCGCAGAGCAGATGGAAAAGTCTTAAAATTACGCAATGGAATATACCCTATAGGACATTTTAAAGATAAGGCAACTCCCTAAAAAATCCCCCCAAAAAAATTTTCAGATTTAGGGAAATTACCAATTGACAAACCTTATTTAATTACATATAATAAGGGCATGAAAGTCGGAAGTCTTGTAAAACTAAAAGAAACCACACTCAATTACATTGATGACATTCAAAGAGATACTGTAGGTCTTGTGATTCATTCAGAAGAAGTAGATCACACCGAATGCATGGATGAGTCTTGCAGTCACCTTGTTTATGTTAAGTGGGCAGGAATCGGACATGGAGTTGTTCAAGGCAAATATTGGATTTATCATGACATTGACCTTGATGTAGTTCAGGCAGTATAAATGGATTATAATAAATTTAAAGTGGGCGACTTGGTGAGATGGAATCCAAACGAGTATGACATACTTGCGGGTGACAAGCCAGAGATAGGTGTTGTGATAGAAATAGGAGAAAGCGCAGACAGCATTACAAGACCGCTGCAACGTTATGCGCTAATCAATTGGACATGTAACGCACCACTGTCAATTATGCATGGTGAAACATCTTGGGAAAAAACAGAAGTATTAGCGAGGGCAAACAATGTTTAGAGTAGGCGATTTAGTTGCATGGAGATTAAAAGCAAGTTACATGTTTGATGAAGGCGAGCGAGGTGTTGTCTTGAGCGAAGAAGAAGGCGTTTCGTGTAAAATCTGTCTGGTTCGTTGGAGCTGTGGCACACAAGATTGGTATCCCACAAAACTTTTAAAAAATCTTACGAGGGCATAATGTTTAAGATTGGAGATTTAGTAAAATTGGAAGCAACATATCATCCAGAACGTCATCCACCGATGGGAACGATAGGTATAGTGACCCATATTGAAGATTGGAGCGACGTTGACCCAAACGCAGAATGGCATGTTGAGCAGTTTGTCCGTGTATATTGGGCAGGTGGTCCAAACACAGATGAACAGTGTTATGCAAGCACTCGTTTAAGGATGGTGAAAGAATGTTAATGGGCATAAACTTTTCAGAAGACGAAGTATTTCCAGGGGACTTGGTAAAAATCCTTAATCAATTGGAAAATGACCTCTATGGAATTTGCATTGATGTCAATTATAAGGCGCGAAACTATCCATATCTTGTTAGACTAACATCTGGTCATACTGTAAGGTTTAGTGAGTGGGACTTGGAGAAGGTAGCATGAAGCGACCACTCGCGAAAATGACTTGCCCAACAAGTGTGGGCGATTTAGTTGGGTTTGTTGGAGATGTAAATAACGAACTTGTTGGATTCGGCGTTGTTGTCAGGGCATTTCCGCATAACTCGGTTATTCGCTGGGTCAATACTGGGCAATATGTTTCAGAAAAGAACACAAATCTATATATTATTGCCGAAGGAACCAAGAATGTCGAAAACACAGCTTAAATTTGACTTTCAGGGTCTTAAGGTTGGTGATTTAGTTAAGGAGAACTCGCGACACCCAAACGGATATAAAAGCTGGGGTGTTGTTGTGGAGGTTGACAAAGAAAACTTTTTTGATCAAGTAAAGGTGCATTGGTTAGACTACGGCACTTTTTGGACAACCTCCGATAAGTTAATAAAAATAAATAAAGATGAACAAGTGTAGATTTAAAGTAGGAGATCTCGTAAGAGAGAAGAAGTTTGAAGCCACCGAAAGCAGCGGCTATGGCATTGTTACAATGTCAATCAAGGTTGGTCGCACAACCAAGTATCGCTGCCTGTGGAATGATGAGAAAGAATATTGGATTAAAGAAAACAATCTTTATCTAATAGCCAGAGGACAAAGTGGATACACTTCATAAAACATACAAAGGCGGACAATATCCCAAAATTGGCGATTTAGTTTTTAATCCAAACCACAATGCTTATGGCGTCTGTGTTTCTCTTTTTGGTGATATGGGCTGGGCAAAGATTAAATGGACTTATAAACCTCGCGCCATTGTTCGCCCAATATATAACGTAGTTTTGATAAAACGGAGCAAGAATGAACAAGCATGAGCTTAAGCGTCACAAGATTGGCGACCTAATAAGAAACGATTCTGTTTACGGAGATGGCGAAACTGGCGTTGTTATAGATTTAAAGCCCCAACCTCACAATGAATATGATGTTCTTGTAAAGTGGGGTGGATGGGTTGCGAGTGAATGGATTCGCGTTGATCCAAAAACACGTTGGTACTTAAAGATTTTAGCGAGAGGAAATGATAATGCTGAATAAAGACGTTGCCGATGTTGGCGATCTAATTAGAGTTATAGACCCTGTGTGGGACTGGCTTAAAAAAGGTGATATTGGTGTTATTCTTGTTCGCAAAAAGTGGTCAAATGTTGATGAATCTGGTACAGAAAAACCATTCCAATACAATTATAGGGTGCGATTCGCCACAACTGATCAAACAAGGATTTTAAATCGAAATGAGTTTGAAATCATATCATCAACCAAAGTTTAAAATTGGTGACTTGGTTGAATATATCCCTGGATGGAGAGAAGCTGAAAGCAATATTGAATATAATCGGTGGATTGGTTTTGTGAAAGTTGTGGAAGTCACAACTGTGCAGACGAAAACAACTGGCATTTATCAAATAAACTGGTGTGATGTGGGACGAAGCAACGGATGGTATACCGATAATCAATTAAAGCTTCTTTCAAGGGCAGATGTAAATGGATTATAAATATAAAATTGGTGATTTAGTAAGGTTTAAAAAGGTTGAGTCTGTTCCTTTCGAACTGCAAGGTTCTGTGGCACTTATTTCTCAAATCTTAACTGGACCTGAAATCGATTATCACCTTTCTTTTGATAAAACAAAGCCCATTTATGTATTATATGTGAACGATAGCTGCAAAAACTTATATTGGGAAGAAGCCGAGTTTGAATTAGCCAAGGAACGGTCGTAATAATGATCTTTCAAGTGTTTACTCCTGAAATGTTGTTGACACTTGGTCTTATATTTTTAATAATGTTAAAATTTGCGCTTAAAATGCGTCAAGATTTATTGGAGGATGAGTTAAAATACTCTTTTATGGAAAAAACAGATAAAGAAGTTCTATTAGAACTATTAAAACGAGCAAATTTAGATTGGGACGAGTGGAACGATTATATGCTAACCTTTGATGGCGGCTATATTGAAGCAACTTTCGATAAAGAAGGCAATCTGCGTGATATTCGTTCACGGGCAGAGTAATGAACTTTGATAATTTAAACGAAGAAGAGTTGCTAATGCTTGATTGGGCAGTTTATAACGAAATCGAACGCTATATTCGCCAAGATGTGACTAAATTAAGCGAGCGAGAGCGATGGAAGTATGATCACTTAACAAGTTTGCGTCAAAAATTTGCAACTTGGGTGGAAAATCGTGCAAAAGATGAGGCTTTTAGCAAAAATGGATGATAAAATCTTTAATTTTGGTGATTTAGTTAAGTTATCTGCTTATGGAGAGACGGTTTTTAAATTTAATCCGGTCGGCAAACGATATTTGGGTCAAAATGGTATTATTGTGTCTGAAGTCATGGAAAAATTAAACATGACGGGTTATAAAGTTAAGTTTGCGGCAGAAAGTGTTGTATTTTTGGGGATCGATGAGATAACATTAGTTAAAGAGTGTTAATATTTGAGATTATGAATAAAATAATCAAAAAAGGATCACTTGTAAAGGTAAAAAGGATTAGTTATTGGGAATCTCCACAATTTGAGTGGGATGAGCCTCATAATGACCCTAAAGATTGGGCAATTGTGCTTTATCCTCTTCACGGGCACGACTTTAGAACCTCCCCTGGTTATGAAACGTGGAAAATTCGATTTACTGATGGTACAACCGGCGTTTATAGCACTAAAGACATAAAATTAGTAAAAAACCCCTAGAGAAATTTACCGGCGCGGCGCGAAGCGAAGCCTGGAAGTAAAAAACGACTTATTTTTCATAAAAAACTTGACACACCCCGCCCCCCTTGGTATCATCCTATCAATGTCGAGTTGTATTAAATGTTCAAACAAATTTAATAAAAAACGAGCAGAGCTTGGGTATAAAACGTGCCTTGGCTGTGGTGACATTGCGGCAACCCGTGAAACTTTGCGAAAATGCCGTTCTGTTGCTCCAGCTTTTAACAAAGGTGCTTATACCTATGTTTATTCTACCGACCAAGCAAAAAGTCTTGGTAAGTAAAAAAAAGTAAAAAAAGAGGTTGACAATGAAAAATCTTTATAGTAAGATAACATCAACAATTAAGGAGCGTTTCGGCGCAAACAAGGAGAAACAAAATATGTCTAACACTAAATCATCACTAATCTCAAACGTATCCTATGACGCAGGAGCACAAAAGCTAACTGTTTCTATGTCAAAGGGTCAAACATACGCTTTTACTGGCGTACCACAAAATGTTGTGAATGAACTTACAAGTGCGACTTCCCAGGGTCGTGTTTTCAATCAGAAAGTTCGCGGTCAGTTCCCAACGACCAAAGTTTCTGGTTAAATAAAAAATATATTTCTTCTTTAAAAAAATAAAAAGTAAAAGTCACAATGATTTTGTAAAGGGAAGGTCTTCGGACCTTCCCTTTTTTTGTTTCTGCTTCATAATTAGTATGTGTCAATTGTGAAAAATTTAGATATTGTAAAAAATTATGGACACTTGTTTGCTGAAGACCTGATTATAGAAAGTGGTCTTGGATGGAATACCATAATCCAAGATATGTGCATGTCTCTAGATTATCTTATAGATGAATTTGATGACGGAAGATATGACGATTTTAAAATTACTAAAATCGAAACTAAATTTGGAGTATTAAATATTGAATATACTCCTGCTGACCGACATATAAAAAAAATAATTGATTTTGCTCAAAGGATAAGTTATTATACTTGCGAAACTTGTAGTAAGAAAGGAAAAATTTATTGCTCCTCTAAATGGTTACAATGGTCAAATTATAAAACATTATGTAAAGACCATGCAATAAAATACTATTACTACGAAATAAGACATCCAAAAGGCAAGAAATGAATCAAGAATTAATAGACTCTATATTAACAAACGAAACAAAAAAATTTTTAAACGAACTTCATAACAGATTTGACGATAGAATAAATTCTTTATTAAACAAAAGGCAAGAATTCTATAATGAATTACAAAACAATTCATCAATCAAGATAGACGACCCAAGATCCAAGATTGATAAAGCTGATGAAAACTGGAAATGTGAACCATGCCCAGAAGATATTAAAGACCGCCGCGTAGAAATAACTGGACCTCCAGTAAGGAAAATGATCATTAATGCTCTTAATTCTGGTGCCAATGTTTATATGTCAGACCTTGAAGATTCTAACTGCCCTACGTGGGAAAACTGTATTCAAGGGCAGATTAATCTTCGTGACGCCGTAGAAAGAACGATAGAATATACAAACCCAAAAAATGGAAAGAAGTATAGTTTAAATGACAAAACATCTGTTCTGTTTGTGAGACCAAGAGGTCTTCATCTACTAGAGAAAAATTATCTTGTTGATGATAGTCCGATACGCGCTTCTCTTTTTGATTTTGGAACATACTTCATTAATAATTATAAAACACTTTTAGAAAACGGGACTCGCCCTTATTTTTATCTACCCAAGTTGGAACATGCAAGAGAAGCAAGATTGTGGAATGATGTGTTTAAATTTGCTCAAGATTATGTTGATATTAATATTGGATTGATAAAGGCAACGGTTCTTATTGAGACCCTTCCTGCTGTTTTTCAAATGGAAGAGATCTTATATGAACTTCAGCAACATTCAGCTGGACTAAACTGTGGCAGATGGGATTATATCTTTTCTTATATTAAATGTTTTAAACACGATAAAAACTTTGTTTTGCCTGATCGTTCTACGGTTGGAATGGATTCTCATTTTATGAAATCTTATTCTCAATTATTAATTGATATTTGTCATAGGCGCGGAGTTCATGCTATGGGTGGTATGGCTGCTCAAATCCCAATCAAAAACGATCCAGAAGCAAATGAAGCAGCTATGAATAAAGTTCGTGCTGATAAATTACGTGAGGTTCTAGAAGGTCATGATGGAACTTGGGTTGCACATCCAGGTCTCGTTCCTATTGCTAAAGAAGTCTTCGATGCCCATATGGATAAGCCAAATCAAATAAGCAGAAAAAAGACACTCACAAGACATATTTCTGTTGGTGACTTAATAACTTCTCCAGTTGGTGTTTGTACCGAAAAAATGTTAAGAGAAAATATTAACATAATGTTTTTGTATATGAATTCCTGGATTAATGGAAATGGCTGTGTTCCGATTAATAATCTTATGGAAGATGCAGCTACAGCAGAAATATCAAGAGCACAAATCTGGCAATGGAAACATCACGAAGTTATTCTTGATAACCGAATTGTATTAAATGACGCACATCTTAATCAAGTATTAAGAGAAGAGCTAGAAAAATATAACAATTTAGAAAACTATGAAGCAACTTTTAACTTGACAAAAGAGATGTGTTTATCAGATAATCTAGACGATTTCTTGACACCAAAGTGTTACGAATTAATTAACTAAAGAAGGAGTATAATATGGTATCACCATATAGATGGGATGGCATTGAGCGCCCATATATTAAAGAAGAAGTGCTTTCCTTGAGGGGCAGCAAAAAAATTGAATATACATTAGCAAAAGATGGAGCTAATAAACTATGGGAGCTTTTGCACGAAAAAGATGCAGTTCGTAGTCTTGGTGCTCTCACAGGAAACCAAGCTGTTCAGCAAGTAAAAGCAGGACTTAAAGCAATTTATTTGAGCGGTTGGCAAGTAGCTGCTGACGCAAATCTTGCTGGGGATATGTATCCTGACCAATCTCTTTACCCTGCAAACTCTGTCCCTGCTGTTGTTAAAAAAATTAATAAAGCATTCCAGAGAGCTGATCAACTTGAGAGTGTTGAGGGTGGTGTAAGGCACGATTATTATGTTCCTATTGTTGCTGATGCTGAAGCAGGCTTTGGTGGTCCTCTTAATGCATATGAGCTAATGAAGGGTATGATTGAAGCTGGAGCTGCTGGTGTTCACTTTGAGGATCAATTAGCTTCAGAAAAGAAGTGCGGACATATGGGAGGTAAAGTTCTTGTACCAACAAAACAGTTTATTAAAACGCTTGTTTCTGCAAGATTGGCTGCTGACGTGTGTGATGTGCCGACAGTTTTGATTGCAAGAACTGACGCAAACTCTGCAAAACTAATCACTTCTGACGTAGATGAAAGAGACCATCCATTTATGACAGGAGAGAGAACTCCAGAAGGTTTTTATAAAATTACTGGTGGCTTGGATATGGGTATTGCTCGTGGGCTTGCTTATGCTCCTTATGCTGATCTGTTGTGGCTGGAGACATCAACCCCCTCTCTTGAAGAGGCACAAAAGTTTGCTGATGCAATTCATGCTAAATTTCCAGGTAAGCTTTTGGCTTATAATTGTTCTCCATCTTTTAATTGGGAAAAGCACTTGGATAAAGAAACAATTGCTAAATTCCAAAAAGAGTTGGAAAAAATGGGATATAAATTCCAATTCGTAACTCTTGCTGGATTTCATGCCCTTAATCACAGTATGTTTACACTTGCAAAAGATTATGAAAAAACGGGAATGGCTGCATATTCAGCACTCCAACAGAAAGAATTTGGAGAGCTTGATAATGGCTTTACCGCAGTCAAGCACCAAAGAGAAGTTGGAACAGGCTATTTTGATAAGATTTCTCAAATCGTAAGTGATGGAGATTCCTCAACTTTAGCACTTAAGGGTTCTACCGAAGAAGAGCAGTTCTAGCCTATATTTCATTGACATAGCCCATTTAATGTAGTATTATTCCAATATGAGACTGGGATATGCCTGCATTAATATGGGCTTTTCAAATTTACCTAAAAGCAAAAGAATCACTACAAATCGTGGCATGATTAAGCGAACTTTTCTTGAGAAAGGTTTGCCTTATGCTTCTGAACTTGCTTTGCAAAATTGCAAAGATTTACTTAAAATTATACAATGGAATGAAGAGCACGATATCAAGTTTTATCGTATGTCCTCTAATATTTTTCCTTGGGCGTCAGAATACAAACTTGAGCAACT
>Ga0194023_1000141_pt1 | contig 11679 bp, 8 predicted proteins | sample IW6Sep16_MG_FD_140348 | JGI IMG/M metagenome (GOLD analysis project Ga0194023, IMG submission 140348) | Freshwater microbial communities from the Broadkill River, Lewes, Delaware, United States - IW6Sep16_MG | ecosystem: Environmental > Aquatic > Freshwater > River | place: USA: Delaware...
AGCTATTATCACCACCATCAGTATAAGTTAAAACAAGAGTTGCAGGATCAGCACCAGTAGCTGGAATCACTTTAATAATATTAGCAGTAACTGGACTTGCTAAATCATTTGTAACAAATGTATTTTCTAGACTTGCGTAATCTGTTGGTAATGGATTTGTTGAAGTATCAAGCTTTACGTAATGTGCAGCAAAGGACCTTGTTGCAGATGTACCCAAATTTGATGTAATAACTGAGCCTTCGTTAAATACATAACGACCAAATCTTTCAATTTCTTTTTGAATAATAGTTTGTAGTTGTGTAAGCTCGCGAGCTTGTAACGCACGACCTGTATTAAACAAAATGCGGTAATAATTGTCACTATCCCTAAAGTCGTCTTTATAGGTCGATACAAATGTGTTTTGAACTACTTGAGATACCATAGTATATCCTTAAAGTTGAATAATAATTTTAACATCTTCTGTTTGGTCAGCAGATCTTGTAACAGAAAGGTTTCTATTATCTATATAGTGCATTTCACCTGAATAAGCATCAAAGCCTGGATCAATTGCAGCAGAGTCAGCTGTTCTATTAGCGGTAGCTGTTGTTGTAGTAACAATTTCACCATCAGTAAATGGTGTAAATCCAGTTGTTTCAGTTTGATGATACCAAATTGTATTTGAGTCATCATAATAATCTATATATGCTTGAGCAGATGAAGTACCACCTGTAATTACTTGATCAGCTTGGAAATCATCTGATGCAGACAATCTCATCTGTCTTAGTGCTAATGCTGTATTACCGGTAAATGCAGCTGTTGAATCATACTGTAATGGGTTTTTTAACAATGCTAATTGTCTAAAGTCATTGCCAGTAACGAATACACCTTCTTCAGTACCGTCAGCCAAAACATTAAAGTTAACAGCTCTTGCTCTCAGATCTCTTGTTGGATCTGCACCGATACCATTAGGCGGAGCGAAGATAGGTACTACAGTCGCTCCTGTGCCCCCGCCACCACTCACTGTTACGTTAGCATAATCATAGCCAGAACCAAATGGGAAACCGCCAGCTGACTCATCAACTTCAATAGCTCCAATAGTATTTGAAGATGTTACAACTGCTCTAGCATGCGCACCCTTACCATTACCAACAACAGAAATAGTAGGTGTTCCTGTGAAACCACTACCGGCTGCAGTTACTCTGTAACCGATGATTTGACCAGCAGTCGCAGCTTGTTGAACTAAATACTGGTTATAGTACGCATCTCCAGGAGCTGCCGAGTCGATTATTTGAACTGGCATAAAGTTGGCTGTCAAGAATCTTGTAGCGTCAGCTGCTGAAATTGTGTACAGATACTTCCAAATATAACCATCAGCTAATTCTGTCAAAGTTGTAGCTGATGTGCTAGTTGGTTGTACAGTCGATGTAACAGCATTACCATTCGAGTCTTTACCTTGACGAATACAAACATAAACGTTGTTCTCATCTGTGATAACATAGTAGCGTGAGGATTGCGCAACTGAGTTATCATTATAAGCCGGATAAAGAGTACCTGATGACCAGTTATAACGTACTACCACAAGAGATGTGTCTAGTACCGCTTTGATTGACTGCATTTTGTATCTAAACTGACGAATCTCACGTTCTGTATTTGTGGGAGTAGGTGGAGTATCAGTACTGTCCCAAGCCTCAGATGCACCAAGTGCAATGTAATATCGATTAGAAGAATCCTCAAACTCTGTAAGAAGAGAATTTACTAATTGATTTTTAACTCTATCTGTAATTATTGCTACCATGTTTTTATCTCATTAAACTATTGCTATGCCGTTACCGGCTGAGTCTGTACCGATCATATGCCATTTATTCTCAACACTTTCATAAATAAACTGTGACATGGCATCTGGAGCTAATCTGACATTACCAGCTGCCATTGTAACCCCAGCGCCCGAATCTGCTTCAAGAGTTGCTGTCGCTGTGCCTCTATTTAGAATAATCTTTAATTCACCACTAACACTACCATCTCTAATTATAAAGTTTTGTGGCGATGTTGGATTCAATACAATAAACGTATTTCTTTCCATGTCTCTATCACCAGAGGAATCCATCTGCGCGCTGGCATAGGCTATCTTACCAAGTCTAGTTACACCTGTACCTTTATTCTCTATATTAATACCTACATTAGTATCAGTCCCCGTTGCTGAAATAGTCGGTCTATTGCCAGCAGCAGCATTTGCTAGTGTTAGTTCATTTGCTGCAGAAGCTGTAGCTGTAACCTTCAATAGTTCAGCACCATTCACGTCTTGAATAGCTGTACCAATTTTTGGTGATGTCAGTGTTTTATTAGTTAATGTCTGGGTCTGAGCATTAAATGTTAATGTATCACTATCAGCAAGTACCGGTAAGTTAATATTAATATTTTTTGATGTTAAATTACCTGGTTTTATGTTATAAGTGTGACTAGCATTTGTATCATTGATTGATATACCATCTAATATAGGATTATTTAATGTAGCGCTATCAAGAGTTTTATTTGTCAGTGTTTGAGTTGCGCTACTAACAACAACTGCACCCTCTGAATCAGGTAAAGTAAATACTAGTTTTGAGGCACCCTCTGTATGAGTAAGTACAGAATTATTTGTAACACCTACATACTCTAGACCGCTGTCGACTAACCTAACAGCAGTTGTAAGTGATGTACCAGAGTCACCTCCACCCAATTGTGAATACAATTCAATAAAGTTTTCATTAATTTTAGTACCAGCCGTACGAAGTGTATCACCTGTTCCGTCATTGGCAGCTGAGCCGGTATTAACATTTTGCCTTGCCATAGGGTTTCCTCAATTTACTTAAGAGTATTTATAATAGTTTTAGTAGGTTCCAATTGAATCATACCAATCCTGATCCAAAGTTTGTTGTCTTCTTGTTGTATCCATTGTTACTGCTGTACCATCAGAATCATTATCATCGAATGTCGGTAGTGACGGTGATAGAGCAGTAAGAATATTTGGATAGCTACTATCAAGTTCAGATAGAGTCTGATCAGAATCAAGTGGTAGTAGATCGATACGGTAAGTTGTGCTAGCACTATCGATAAGACCTGTAAGATCTGCAGAAGGCTGACTGGTAAGATCGAACAGAGCTTCACCAGTTGTAACAACGTCAGTAGAAACAACCTTAGCAATTTCAGGCATGAGTGTGTCGACACCCGTTGCGTTTACAGATGCAATTTGAACCTGACCGCCAAGATACATTCCAGCAGGGTGTGCAAATAATTTATAGACTTCTCTCCAAGTATCAATGGGAATATCAGATTTAATTAGAATCGCTAATACTTGATATAGTTTATCGTCAGTCAAAAATCTCTGTGACTCAGCACCTATCTTAGATGCATTCGATATAATTTGTTCACCTGCAGCATTACTACTATCTAAAGAATAGTCTACAAGTGGACCAACTTTGAAAACCTGTTCCTTAGGATATATGACTTCAGGGTCTGTGCCAAAGAAAGCTCTAAAAAACTGTTGAATACTATAACGAGTGCCCTTAGATCTATAAAGAATATTAGAAAACTTTGAAGCTTCACGTTTGTTGATAAATCCACCAAAGTAAGCTTGACCTAGTAGAATCTCATCTTCAATGTATTGCAAAAGATCAGTATCAACCTGTGTTAGATCCCTTGAACGATATAGATCTCTTACTTTTTGATCTGGATTTCCTGTCTCTTCCATCCACTCATAATAAGCTTCTAGAAGTGTAATGATGTTCGGATATTCATCGATAAAATGTTCAGGTAATACATTTGTAACCTCAGATCTCTGAAGGTTTAAATCCCGTCTATTATTATCTCTGAGTGTTTTATCTAGTTGTGTCATTAAACATTCGCGGTGGTTGTGATTGCAGTAGCGCCAGAAGCATCGGCATCATAAACAAGCAGGTTATTTCTTGTTGGTGCAATAGAACTCTGATTAGCTGGTACAACAGATAGTTTGATATAGTTAACCGAGCCAACAATAGATGAAGGCGTAAAGTATGTCAATGTCACTACACCTGTCGTTGCAGCATATGAGCCCAAATTATCGACAATTACGTCATTTGTCGCATTTGCAATAATCTGTAGTGTGTTGCTGCTCAAAGCATTTTGAATCCTACATGAAACGCCCTCATAAACAAATGATGAGCTGGTAATTCTTAAGTTTACATCATCTGGTGCAGCAATGGCTGTTGGGAATCTTAATGTAAATGTACTATCATTAGCAATAGCTGTAATAGAGGTTCTGATTGAAGCATAAGAACTAGTTGAATATTGAGAAATCAAGGAGGCTGCAGCATTATAACTGTTTTGTGAAATTAATCTGATTGCGTTATTAAGTTCATCATTAGGGATAGTAAAGTTAGTAAGCGTCTCAATAGTGCTAGAGATTGAAGGTGCTGTAGGCACAAATCGTTGTTGCATCTTTACTTCAGCTCTAGATGATAAGATAGCAGGGTTAGATTCATCGATGAGTGTAAGCAAATTAGAACGTCTAAATGATTGGTCAAAACCACCTGTATTATCTGTAAAGTACTGAGATATAATGTCTAGTACGTTAGATTGTACAGAATTTACTGTCAATGATGTTAGTTTTGGATTAAAGTCAAAGAAGTTTTGAACCTCAATATATGTAGTTACCGGATCTGCAAATCTAAGTCTAAATGATATAATAGCTAGGTCATCTGACAATTGCCTAATACCTAACTTAGTGTTTGCTTGAGTTAAGGCTGTCACATCATCTTCAAATAATATAGAGACATAGACTGCACCAAATTCAGGATTTGTATTATCCTCACCACCCCAGGCTTTGATATCTTTAATCAGTGTAGAATAGTTACGAAGAATAAGAGATGAATAGTCAGCTGCTGTCACCATTCTATTTTGAGTTGCATACTGAAATGGCGCATTCTTACGAATAGACTCGATAGATTCTTTTATCTCACCGCCAACACTGTTTGTAACAGTCGTAACTGTAACAGCTGCATCAGTAATACCACCACCTGTAAAATTATTTGCAGCGGTGAATAATGTAGCACCATTAGCTGGTTCACCCTTTGTAGAAAGATATAAGACCTCAATCTTCGAACCTGCTGTTGGGGCAACACCAAATGTTTCACCGTCACCAAATGAGAGTTCAAAGTAACCGTTTGGTGCTTCTTTTAGAATGTAAATAGTCGATTGAGCATTAATAGTTGTAGCATTAATAATGTTAGTGTAAACAGCAAATGTTGAACTTGTTGTACTTTCATAGACACGTACGGTTACAGTATCAGCGTCAATGTTCGCATCAGGAATTACATATGTAGGATTATCCTCATACTCACCAACTAGGAATGTCTTTGTCTTTTGAGTGCCCTCATAGATAGGTAACTCGTTTGAACCATTAGCATTTACAAATTCATAGAATCCAGTACCATCATCGGTGGCATAATATGTTTCAATTGTCTGGAACGTATAGTTTACATCATCAACTGAAGTTGTAAATGTTGTTCTAGCAGGCAATGAGATAACAGCATCACGACCAGCATCTGATGATGACAGACTAATATTAACTGTAGCCTGTGCTGCCGTGTCAGTATCAGGAATATAACCAATTCCCTCGGCAAGAGACACAACAGAACTTCTTAATTGTGCAGTACTCAGATAAGATTCGTTAAGTGCAAAGTTTGCAATCAACGAGTTGAAGTGCGTATTATAAGCTAACACATCAAGGATGTTAGAAAGACCAGAGGCTTCAAAGTTGTAGTCTCTGAACTCTTCTCTAGCAGCTAGGTAGGTCTTTAGATTATTTTTGATATTTGTAAAATCTAAAGCGGTTGAAGCTATTGTTGTTGCCATGTTATCTTAACCTTGATATAACTGTTGTAAACACTACAATCTCTTTAGTGTTGATTACTTGAAATTCTAACGTGACGTCTAGACTATTTTCATCAGGCCTAGTGTTGACGTCAATCTTTAATATTTTTGCTCTAGGCTCATATGTTTGTATAGATCTAATAATATTGCTTTTTATATCAGTTTTAATATCGTTATAAGCTAGTTCAAAAAGAAACTCTCTAATGTTAGCACCAAATCTTGGCTGAAATGGTTTCTCAAAATGGTTTGTTTGTATAAGATTCTTTACAGCCTGTTTTACAGCTGCTGCATCTCTCTTCTTATAGATCTCGCCATTTGGTTTGGCTGTAAATGTTAGATCGATATCAGAATAAAGACGACTTCTACTAGTAATGAGGGTACTAGTATTTAAATTGCCGTCTTCTTTTGATAGAACTCTTGTTGTAGCCATTACTCAAATCTTTTTCTTTTATTTATATCAACGGTTTTCAATATAACCATTCCAGTAATTATTAAATGATTTACCGGCCCAACGCGAATCACCAACTTCAGTATAATCCCAGGCGTTATATCCACCTGGAACACCAGCTAGACTTGTGGGACGAGTGTCAACGTGTAAAATATTTTCCCCAAATCCAAAACCTTTAAATCCAGCTTTCAGTGCTGCATCAACTAATTTTATTTTTTGTCCATTACTCAGACCTGTTATGCCGATATCTAATGCTCTACCAAAAAAATGTTGTGAAGTATTGCCAACGCGTTTTGTTGTTTCCTTAACAAGAGCATCATTAATAGTGAGTGGGCCTTCGTAAAAGTCCTGCATTCTAGCGTATTCATTATTAAGTAGATTCTTCATAGTTTCTAAAGCACCGGGTCTCATATTTGGATGTGTTCCGGCTAATGTATCAACAATTGGTATTACAATTGGTGGATCAGGAGGATTATGTATTGTAAGTAAATTAAGTCCATATTTACCACCTACTCCAGTAGGTAATTCTACTTTTGAAGTAGCTGATTGTGTAGTAACAGGTGTGGTTGTACATTCTACTAATTCACCCTGAGACAGCTTATTACCATTAAACTGAGTCTCTACAGTTCTATTAAATCTGCCAACCCAACTATCACTAATCTCTGGCATAATAATAATGAGCTGTGCGTCTAATTCTTTGTCTGCATCATAAGTGTCATATGATAGAATCATTTTGTCAAATAGTAATGTGTCTTTCCAGTATTCAGCCAAGTCAAATATGACAGCTGGATCTGATCTACCGTCTAAATCAACGAGGTCATAAACTACGGCCTGACCTTTGAGTTTTAATAGGTTTAAACCACTCGCTGTTTCTGCAGGCCCTGGTCTATAAACACCCTCTTGTACTATCAGTCTATAATCAGAAAACGCAGCTTTGTTCGTTGCAATAGAACGCATCACCTCAGCTTGTAGATATAATTGACGAGCTAACTGACGTAATTGTTGTTCATCTTTAATGAAACCTAAGTTAGTAGGGTGTCCGGTCGATCCTAAGAACTTGGCGATAGAAACACCGGGCGCTAATTTAGTATTAGAATTGATAGACCCCGCAAAGTCTGGATTATAGACAGGATCTGGTAAGATACTAGATACTAGATTTGTTGGTAAGAATGGATCTGAATTTGAAGTAATCTTAACGTTACCAAATCTAATCTGACCAAACTTAGGAGTACTATTTGCACTGACAACCCTACCAATACCAGGAGGTGCAACATTCGTATAGTTACCAGACAGCACACCTTCAGCTACAGCCTGTGTAGTGAAGTCCTCTACAGCTAAGTTATTAGGATCTCTTAAACGAGATCTAACCAAACCAGTAGTAAGATTTAAGTCAGATAGACCACCATAAACATCTGTTTTATTGATATTTTTCTTGATAAAGTCTCCATCATCGATTGAAACAATTTTAATACCATTATCAGACTTTTCTAAATATGTGCTTACAAGACTTGCCGAAGGTTGAACAAATGATGGTTCACCAGGTTCTGATGGATAATTAGCAGTTCCACTACTACCAGGAGCGGATCCAGCAGTATTTGCACCCAATGCTTTATCAGCCAATGCAGCAAATTTAGCTTTGCCTACAAGATTACCATAGAATGTTGGGGCTGCTACTGAACCTTCAAAGTCACCTTCATATCCTTTAACATGAATCCCTGGACCACCAATAGTACCAGTAGAACCAAACATTGATAGACTTGTAGCAACCGTATTTAAGTCTGGTGTTGAAATATTCAATTGTGACTCAGATGTCATTATAGTTTTACCACTAGCCACATAATTAGCATCACCATCTACGTTGTTACTAAATGTACCTTTAACGTTATTTGATAGACCAGCCAACGATGTATGTACAACCTGACCTGCAGATGTTCTAGATGTGCCTTGTCCGACAGTCTCACCAAGTGATGCACCCACCTTAGTTCTATGAGAACCATTTACATCCATATTGTAGTTACCATTAGACTTTACATTAAAGTTAGCGCACTCAATATTAAAATCACCAGTAACCTTTAAATTTAAGTTACCTTTATAAACAAGATTACCCTCACCCTCAACAACAACTGTATGATCGTCTGCAGTCAGTTCAACTTTATTTTTAGTTGATGTGACTAGAACTGTACCATCACTTCTTAGTTCTACACCTGATCCAGTTCTGTGCTTAATTAGAACTCGTTCATTACCCGGTGTATCATCAACTTCGATGATGTGACCTGATACTGATTCAGAGACTTGATTGTGTGGATATTGTGATGGTGCTTGTGGAGCTAGACCTAATGAAAGACCTAGGTCACCACCACCGGTGTACAACTCATTACGTGCTGCGCCTGTTGCAGCAAAGTTCAAATTAGAACTAAAGAAGTATTCAGACTTCGGATACTGAGCTGTAGGTTCTTCACTGTTGTCCGGACTGACACCTTGAGACTGTGTAGTTCCCTCAGATGTAGATAGACTTGTATCTAAATTTTGATTTGTAGTTGTCATATCAAACCTTCACTTTGATGAGTTCTGCTCTTGTATATGGTGGTTGTTCTGATGGATTATCGTAAACATTTTTCTTGCCAAATAGATTTTCCATTTCAATGATTACATCAAATCCTGGATCTCTTTGAGTTCTATCAATATCATTATGTCCCATAATTTGTATTCCTGGTCTTGCTGCATATGATGCTATACAAAACTGCTGGAATGTTTGTATTTGTTTGCTTGTCAAGGAATCGGCTGACAAGAATCTTTTAGGATTGGTCGTACCAGTAGGAGCATTGATACCGCCGACAAATGCAATTTGAATTGAATAGTCCTCATGATTATTATTCAAAGAACCACCTTCATAAACTGTGGGACGTCCTCTCTGTAATGAACCGTCTTTTCTTATAATATAATGATAGGGTATAGAATCACCATTTCTACTCATAATATCTTGAATATCACCAGCATCAATGTCTTGGTTATTAAAATGCTCTGTCCAGTGCACAATAACCTCTGTTATTTCTCTGGTGATACTCTTTAAATCTACCTCTAATTCTTCCATCGATGAGACATAAGAGAAGTTATGGCTTTTTGGCGTGTTTGCAAAGTCCCAGGTCTTGGCACCAGTATCAATGTTATTAGTGATTGTGGGTATGTTACCAGTAGGTGTAACAATATTACTACTTGCTCTGTTATCTATACCGCGTAAAGCATCTCTTAATTGTCCTGGCGGTAGATCAGAATACTTAGTCAAAAAATCTACAGCTTGGTTTATCTTTGTCTCTGTACCCTCACTTACTAAGCTTAGAACAAAACTCATATCAGATTCAGGCAAGGTAATCCGAACACCACCTAAAGTTGTTAATGATCCTACAATACTTCTACCATTACCTGTAAGAGCTTCAGAAACATTTTCTATAATAGATCCAAAACCTTTATTTAATTCATTATTAATTCCAATAACAACCTTTGAAAACTCGCCAAGTAAACCAGCTCTAAATTTATTAAAGCTAGCAAATACTCCACTTACCGCACCGATCATAGGAGTTATAAGATCGTTAATACTTGTTTCAAATAACTCAAATTGTTTAGCCTGCAGATTTTGTGCCTGACCTAATACAGTACGTAGTTGTGCATCTGTAGCATTAGTTGTCTTTTTCACGTGGTATAATAATGCTTCCGGATCAGATGATGTAACTTGTACTTGATTATATCCATCTTGAACAGTTCCACCTGTTACTGCATTCAGATCAGTACGGTCATCCCCAACTTCTAACACCAATTTACCTTTGAGTCCAGGCACATTTTTAGTAAGTTGTGTAACTGCAAAAGCACCGATTAACTGTTCAGGTCTTGAATTAGCAATGCTCTCTACAACATCGTCTGCGCTCTGAGCTAGAGCCTGAAAACCAGCCACCGTTTCAAGTGCCCTACCCAACTTACTAGTTGTAGATACAATATTCTGTTGAATAGCGGTATTAGCTTTACTGAGAGCGCTTTCTAATCCAGCATTCTGTTGTATTCTTTTTAATTTTCTTTCAATATCAATAGGCTGAAATGACATTATCCTGCCCCCGCACTTGTAATATAATTATCTGTAAACTGATCATATGCTGTTTTAGCATATGCTTCTCTTTCTGTTATAACTGTAGGAGTTATAAGTGGATTCTCATAATATCTTAAAAATATCCATGTTGCATTTTTATTATCCTTACCACCAGTAAATTTAGTAGCCTTTTTCAACAATGAATTTTGGAAGTAAGCATAATTCTCTAACTCATATTTTACAAACTGTAACTGCACACTAAATTTGCGCCAATCGCTATTTAATCTATTAGCAGCAAAATCTTTTAATTCTTGCAATCTTCCCACATCCGGGTTCCATTGCGCAATACCCTGTGATGTTTCACCTTCAACACTAGACACCACGACTGTACTAAAATTAGATTCTGCTTCTAAATTGCCTACTATACCTGCAGCCTGGGCTGGTGTATAACCATTATCAGTAAAGAATATCATGGCACCTAATCTACGTTGCGCTATTGTATAAGAGGCATTATCATCTAAATCCAGATTCTTTACATCATTACGAACTGTTGTACCATCTACACCACCGTTAGCTCCTAATGAAGGATTAGGTGCATTTTGATTTAATGCAGCCCGCCTTCTTTGCTGTAATGTAGGACTCTCCTCTTGGTTTAAATGACCAAGAACTAATGGAAGCTGAGATGTTTTTCCATCTAAGAATATACCGAACACTAATGCACCTGGTAATAACTTAGGTATCTTACCGATTCCAGATGTTCCACCCTCTGTTGTAGGTAGAACTGTAGATGCCCAAGGTAAAGATGATTGAGGGATCTCTTGTTGGTCAGTAGAGTGAATACCACGTATCTGTACCTGAACACGACCTAGTTTATCAGGATCCATGTTATCTACAACTCGTGCGATAAACCACCTAAAATTATCACCATAAAAGTTTGTATCTAATCCTTTCATTATGTAATCCTTCTATTAGCAATTCTTGCACAAGAGATTTGAACTGTATGGCTTACATCTACAATATTAAACACATGTCTTTTTGATAACATTATGTAATTACCAGATCTTTTTGTGTCAATAGGATTCGTAGTTTCATCTACTATTTCATTTTTATAGATTGCTATAGCAACCTGATTGCCAACAGATGTAGTGATATCCTTGGTCATAAACTTAAGACCTGGAACAATAATACTTAAATTATTTTTATTCAACAGTTGTTCAATTGCGTACTTAAACATTTTTAGTTTATACGCTGTTGGATCTGTTTCATATGTCCAGTTAGATATATCTTGTTG
>Ga0194023_1000142_pt1 | contig 11636 bp, 5 predicted proteins | sample IW6Sep16_MG_FD_140348 | JGI IMG/M metagenome (GOLD analysis project Ga0194023, IMG submission 140348) | Freshwater microbial communities from the Broadkill River, Lewes, Delaware, United States - IW6Sep16_MG | ecosystem: Environmental > Aquatic > Freshwater > River | place: USA: Delaware...
CCAAACATCAGAATCTGCACCTCCAGAGAATACAATTGATGGTTATAGAATTGGTGCCAAACTTGGAGATACTATAAACTTTATATCTGGCAGCTCTACTTATTCTGCTGAAATTGTGATGCCAGGAAGTAGTCAGTCTTCTTACCAAAAGTCTTATAATGTAGCGAAAAGTGGATTAGGTAATAACATTACAAACAATATTATTACATTTACAGAACCTCATGATTTTGAAACCGGAGAAACTGTAAGAATAATTAGCAATACTGGCGAACTTCCCGATAATACTTTATTTGATAGAGTTTATTATGCAATTAACACCTCTTCTACTCAAATAAAATTAGCATCGTCATTAAATGATGCCACTAATGGTTCTCCTGTTGTAAATGTTTTTAGTAATGAAAGTTCGGATTTAAGTGTAGTTAGTAGAGTATCTGACAAAAATAGTGGAGATATAGGTCACCCAATTCAGTGGGATGGTAATCAATGGTATATTCAAGTAAAAAATTATACTAACATTGGATCATTTGGATTATCAGTAAGTCCAAGAACCTTCATTAATAGAATTCCGGACACAAGAAATATTGAAGATACTCTCTATAAGTTTAGATATGTAATACCAAAAGATTCATCTACAAAAGCAAGACCTCCAGTAGAAGGATTTGTCATCCAAGAATCGACAGATTTACCTTTAAATAATACCGAAGTTGATTCTCAATACATATTTACTTCTGGTGGAGTTACAATAAAGGCACTAAACGGTTCAGACAAGTTAAGAAACACAAGATTTATTGCAAGTTCATCTTGGTCTTCTTCTACTGCAACAATTACCACTGAATTGCCACACAAATTAAAAGTGGGAACAACAGTAGAAATTAGAAATATTTTAAGTGCAAATAATTCTTCTGGAACTTACAATTTGGGATTTAATGGTTCATTTGTAGTTGCTAGTGTAATTGATTCTAAGAAATTCACATACGCATTATCCACGGATCCTGGATCATTTATTAACAATACTGCTACAAGAACTACAAGTCTACCATATTTCAATAACAAGACTTATACTGGAACATATTACATTTATAGGTCAAAACAAGTTCAAGAATATATTCAAAATCAGCAAGATGGAATTTACTACTTAACAATTTTAAATTCTTCAAACAAACCTAATGTATCTCCATATAATGACCTAAAACTTTCACAGTCATTAAGGTATTTGTATCAACAGATTGATAGAGATAACCCAAATGAAGACCCAGAATCTGCAAAGTCTTTTGCTCTCCCAGATCCAATCGGACAGGTTACTATTAATAATGCACAGAACAGTGTGACAAAGGAAACCTTGGATGGTTTCTTATCTGATAGTGGTTCTGTATATAATCTTACTAATGTATCTTCTTCTGGCATTGCACATACATTTATCACCAACATAGATCATGGATTAAATCCAATAACTAAATTATCAGCACCTATCGATCCTGGATTTGCATATGGAACAACGGGAACGCCAGAAAATCTTTTCAATGGTCAATTAGTTGGTTCTTCCACTGGCGAAAATGCTACTGTAAATGTAAGAATAAATGCTTCGGGAGAAATTACAAATATTGAACTTGTAGATGGTGGAAGTGGATATCAAGTAGGTGATGAATTAAGTATTATTGGACTTCCTGTTACAATTTCACATAGAGCTGCCACGGTAAGAGTGGATGGTATATACAATCATGTAGGAGAAACTCTAAGAGTAACAGGAATCACTAGTGAATCTTACTCGGAATATAATAACCTTTATAGAATTACCTCAGTCAATAACAGTACAACTGTGAAAGTTGAATCTTTACTTCCAACTTCTTCATCTTCTGTAAATTCTTCAGATCTTCAAGATTCTATAATTTATCTTACAGGAAAATCTTTAAAATCAACTTCATCTCAATATAATGAAACCAATAAAAAACTTACTCTCTTAAATTCATCAGACGTTCCATTTGCAAAGATAGGTCAGAAAGTAAGAACTGTCGATAATTCAAATAATTATAGAGATTTTGTAGTTTCTAATATAATTTCAAGCGATTTAATCGTAGAATCTGCTGACAATAATCTCACAGGATTTTCTACTACAACAGATTATTGGATTCTTCCTTTTGGATATTCATCAGAACAGGGAGATAATTTAAACACAACAGAAAATAGAATAATATCAAAATATGCAGGAATAACTACTGTTACAAGTTCACTTATAACCAGTTCTGCTACAAGTATACAACTCAGAAATGATCAAGGATTTAAAATTGGCGATTATCTTGAGATAGAAGATGAGATTGTAAGAATCTCACAATCGGTAATAAACACTGGACCAATAGCAGTAATTAGAGGATCACTTGGAACCAAGACATCTGCTCACCCATTAGGAGTTGCCATAAGAAAGGTTTATCCTTTCCCAATTGAATTTAGAAGATACTCTATTTTAAGAGCATCCGGACATACATTTGAATATGTTGGATTTGGTCCAGGAAACTATTCAAACTCACTTCCAGAAAGACAAGATAGAGAAATAACAAACCAAGAAGAATTATTGTCACAATCCTTCAAGGAAAATGGTGGTTTCAATGTTTATACTGGAATGAATAATGATGGTGATTTCTATATCGGAAATAAAAAAGTAAATCCTGCTACGGGACAAGAAGAAGTATTTGATTCTCCTTTCCAAACTGTTAGAGGTGAAGATTCTACAAGTGAAAATAGTGATGCAATAAATGTAATTACGACTCAGGAAATTAATGTTTCTAAGTCAATAAAAGTTGAGGGTGGTTCTGATGGAAATATTGTTTCCCAATTCAATGGTCCGGTAGTATTCAATGACAAGATTACATCAAATTCTATCAGAGGTATTGAAGGAAATTCATTATTCCTTCAGGGGAATGCTACAATATCAAGAAAGTATTCCGTAGGAAGCACAAATCCAACTCTTGCAGGAAACTCAGGTGATGTTGAATTTTATAGTGTTCCAACAGACGGTGGATATCTTGGATGGGTTTATACTGAAAATAATGCTTGGAGAAAATTTGGACCCGTACAAAATAGTTCCGGAGAATGGACAGGAACTTTTAATGGAACATTCAATGGAACTATTGGGACAGTAGGTGGTTTGGACTCCATTTGGAGTGAAATAACCAGTGGACCCGTAGACACAACATACTATCTTGACAATGTTGGTATAGGAACAAGTGTTGTTGCAAGTGATACTAAACTTTCAGTAAAAGGAAAAACTTTTATTGATGGATTACTTAATGTTACTGAAATTATCGAAAAGGCAACAATTGATATTCAACCACTACCTTCAGATCCATCAGGAATAAAGACAATCTATCTTGGCGACAACAATGTCTATTACTTTACACAACTTGCAAATGCAAATTGGACAATAAACTTCAGTGGAAGGCAATCGGATGCATCAAGTCTTTCTAGCGTTCTTGAAGTTGGAGATTCAATAACGGTTGCTCTCATAACAAACCAAGGTGCTGTTCCATATTACAATAATGCAATTACAATTGATGGTAGTGCAATAACTGCTAGATATTATGGTGGACTTTCTTATACTTCTGGAAATGCAAACTCCACTGATGTTTATACTTATGTAATATTGAGAGTGAATAATACTGGAACTCCAAACACTGATTACAGAATCTTAGCATCCCAATCAAATTACGCTTAATAAAATGCCACTTTTAGGAGCCTTTGGTAACGCATCAGAATATGCATATAGAGGTTTTGCTGGATTATTTCCAGATCCTTTTGACTTTGTGGATTTATCAAATGTAGAACCAGGAAACGTTTATTACAGTAATTTTAGCAAAATTACTGGACTGAAAATTCCTTTTCCCATTCAAATAGATCCAACTACAAACAGACAATATTCAGTGTTTGCTAGTGTATTTGGAAATGGAAACTCCGAAAGCGTTTCTTGGGCAGACAATACAGATAATTTTAGTTTTTCTGATGATTTAGATACATCTTTAAGATTTATAAGTAATCCTTCAAAAATAAAAGACAATCAATCTGTTGTTCTTAAATTAACTATTCCAAGTTATTCTGGATCACCCGCAATTGAAGATGCTTCAATATTTGGCGAAACTTTTCAAACAAACGTATCTATTGGCAATTCCATTCAAGATTGGTTGGTTACAGTTAGAGATTTAGATAGAACTGTAAATCCATTTACATTTACTAATGTTTCAAATTCCATAGTAGGAGTTGCAGTAACTACAAATCAAGTTACAATTTCTGGATTGGAAGATGGGTTTAACTACCCAGCAGAAATATTGACAAATAATGCAAACCTAACTATTGATTCCGTTGGAGTTGGAACTTCTGGTAGAGTTGAAAATGGAAGTGTAATTACACTAGACACTACATCATCAACTTCTTACAGTGATACAAAAACTGTGAATTTTAGAGTTTCTGGGTTTACCACTTCTTGGCAAGTAACCACAGAACCTTTGGATTTAGACCCTACTTTTAGATATTTTGAAGGTTCAACTGTTGCAGCACTAGCAGTGAATAATTCACTTTCTTCGTTTACTAATGTTACAGGAGCACTTTTTTCTACACAATATGCAACAGGTCAGACAAGAGGACTTATAGAAGCAGTAGAAATTGGAGGTTTGAATGTTGGTCTGACAACTAATTTCACTGTTACTGGTGGTGAAGCTCAATTAATTAGAAAAAATAATGCTGGAATTTATACTATTTTGAATCCATATGGTGCTGGACCATTATCAGTAAAAAATGAGGATCTAGTAAGTCTAAGAACAACTTCCTCAGCAGATGGAAGCACCACAACCAACGTAGATTTTGCTGTTGGAACTGGTACTGGACAATGGAGAGTAACAACACAAGCAGCAGCACCATAACCTGGTCCTGGTCCTGGTCCTGGTCCTGATCCTGGTCCTGATCCTGAACCAACACCAATATCATTCCCACTTGCAGTTACTGTATTCGTTGTTGGTGGAGGTGGTGGAGGTGGACTTGGTAGAGCGTCTAGTGCCGATCTCGGCAATGCTGGTGGTGGAGGTGGTGGTGGTCAAGTAAGTACTGGATCATATTCAGTAGCCTCTGGTTCCAGTGGTGATATAACTGTTGGAGCAGGAGGTGCTGGAAGTAATAGTGTCAATTCTAGAGGTGGAGTCGGAGGTTCTTCTTCATTCATACTTGGTGGATCTGGAACATTTGCTTCTGGTGGTGGAGGTGGAGGAACTGGAAGTGGAGAACCTAGTGTAAGATCTGGTGAATCAACTCTTGGGGGATCTGGTGGAGGTGGTGGTGCTGTTGGAGATAATATTAATACCGGTGGTGATGGTTCCGCTGGTGGACCTGGTGGAACTGGTGGAAATTCTGGAGGAAGTGGTACTGGAAATAATGAAGCAACTCCAAAAGGAGTTGCTGGTGGAGGTGGAGGTGCTGGTGGTGCCGGTGGTAATGGTAGTAATACTACTGGTGGTGCTGGTGGTCAAGGAGTTACTGGATTAGATTTCTTTGATAATAATGCTCTCAGAAATTCTGTTAGTGGTGGCACCAGATTTGCTGGTGGTGGAGGTGGTGGTAGTACAAGTGGTGGCGGCATCTCTCCAGCGCCTGGTCAAGGTGGGGGTGGAGATGGAGCAGTGAGAAGCACTGATGCAACCGATGGAGCTGCCAGAACCGGAGCAGGTGGAGGTGGTGGTATAGGTAGAAATGTTATAGGGTCGAAACCTCCAGGAAGTGGTGGATCTGGTGTAGTTGTAATTAAATATGCTTGTTCAAGCAATACTTTAACTGCTTTAAGTGGAACTGAGCAAGGAACTGTGTTATACGACTCCACAAATAATGTAAAGTATCATTATTTTACAACCGACACAACAATTACATTTAATTAATTTTATAAATATATAAAAGGGGATAGTGAACCTTTCGAGGAAAACAAATGACAGTTAATAAGAACTTTGTCGTTAAAAATGGACTTGATGTAGTAGACGGTCTGTTTTACGTTGACGGAAGTACTCAAAGGGTTGGTGTTGGGTCTACAGCCCCTTCAAAGAAATTAACCGTAGAAGGCGATATATCAATTAAAGGTGGGATATATTTACCAGCGGGAAATTTATCCATAGGTTCGACTGTAGGTATAGTATCTTCTTCAGATCCAAATAAAATTTCTGGAATTGATACAAGCAATATTTTCTCTGGAGATTTTGTATCAGGAACTTTTATTCAAGCAAATACCGAAGTAATTAGTGTAGGTCAAAGTTCATTTTCAATTAGACCAAATCACACAAATTTTTCAGGATCTGCAACAACATTATTTTCTTTTGTTAGACAAAATTCCCCTGGATTAAATGGTCAAGTATTAGTATCTGGAGGATTTGATTCTCCAGCAGAATGGGGTCAACCAGCAGTCAAAGTCAAAATAGATGATACCTCAGTCAATAAACAACATATAACTTTTGTTAATGGTGTTGGGAACACCTCAGTAAATTTTTCCAATAAGTTTGGTTACGTTCCAGCAACAAACAGACTTGGAATAGGTTCTACTGACCCCCAATCAACTATTGATATTTTAACTTCAGAAAATAGCAATATTTTAATAGGTGATATTCCAAATAAAAGGTCAACTACTGACTTTGGAATTCAGTTTACTGGACTTGCAAGTGATGTAAATTCTGGTCTTTTTACGGAAGATGATGGTCAATTAATCAGTTTAGGTGCAAATGTATCTCAAGTAGGTATTGCAACTACTTCTAGAGTTGGTGGTATTGTTAGGATTGATACCAGAGAAAATCGTAAAGCATTTTCCATTAAAGGAGTATCTATTGGCGATACTCAGGGAGATGAATATGATGCGGTTGTTGTTAACTTAGATACTGGAGATACTTTACTAACTCCAGAAAAAGGTAAAGTTGGTATTGGAACAACTAGAGCACTTTATAATCTTGATAATAGAGGAACTACACTTTTAGGGGGAGAATTATACGTTAAAGGTGGTCAACTAAGTACTAGAGTTGGTATTCTTTCCGGAACAAATAGATCTATTATCATCGGAATAGATACTTCCAATATTAATGTAGCAGACTTTGTATCTGGAGGAGATGTTGCTCCCGATACTTTTGTAGATTTTATTGAACCCAATCTTATTGGACTATCTAGACTTCATAATAGATTTGGAACACCAGAATCACAATTAATTACAATAACCAGAGATTTTTATAGTGGAAATGATGGGGATGTTTTGGTTTCTAGAGGACCAGGTGAACCTCCCAACTGGTCTTCTTCAGACAATTTCAATATTGTCAGCATTAATACAACAACTACATACTATCCAACAATTGTAGAGGGAACTGGAAGACAGCAAAGTGGAATTACTCAATCGGAGCTTGTTTTTATACCAGATCCTGGAAATGTTGGTATTGGATCAACAATTCCAACTGAAAGATTAGATGTTTTAGGAAATGTAGGTGTATCAGGAACAATCACCGTAGGATTCCTGACAGCACAAAATATTTCGGTTGCAAACACTGCTACAATCGGATTCCTTACAGCAACTAATGTATCTGTTGCAGAGACTGCAACAGTAGGATTCTTGACAGCACAAAATGTTGGTGTTGCAGAGACAATTACTTCTAATACAGTCAGCGCATTAACTTATCTTGGTAACGGTGTAAATCTTTCGGGTATTGTAACACAGATTACTGCAGGAAAGGGCATTAATTTAAGTGCCACTGAACTTCCCGGAAAGGGTCTTGTAAATATCGACTCTTATTTCCCAATTGGAAAAACTATTTTTGTTACCCAGAATGGAAATGATTTAAATAGTGGTTTAACTGAAAATGACTCCAAGAGAACTATTAAGGCAGCTGCTGCAATTGCATTCCCAGGAGATACAATTAAAGTTTATCCTGGAGTTTATGTTGAAAACAATCCAATTGTTCTTGGAACAAGAGTTGCTGTTGAGGGAACAGAACTTAGAAACTGTGTTGTAACTCCAAGATATAAAGACAGAGATATTTTCCATGTAAACAACAGTTGTCACGTAACTGATTTAAGTTTTATTGATACTGAGGATATGATCAATGGTGCAGCGGTTGTTGCATTCCAACCTCTTCTTGGTGTATCAGCAGATAGATATTTTGACGCCGCAAGATTAATTCGTTTTAATCTCGATTATATTGCAAAAGAGTCAGTAGGATTCTTAACAAGTGGATTTAGTGGTTTTGCTGGAAATCACAGAGAACAAGATGCTGCAAGACTGATTGATTCTAATATTGATTATATTGCAGCAGAAGCAGTTGGATTCTTGACTTCACCAACAGGATTAAACTTTGTTGTCCCTGGACCCGGAACAACAGCGGATTGTGCTGATGATGTTAGAGATATTTTCCGTTCAGTTTCTTATGACTTAAAAGCAAATAGCAACCGTAAGTCAGTTGGGGCAGCGCTTTCATACTTTAATGATTCCGGTGCTCTTGTTCACATTACAGGTCCAGGAGTATCAGCAGCAACCATTTCTACCTTAGATTATGCAGCAGGAATTGCAAAATCGGTTATTGATAATGTAGCACCTCCAATTTCCTATCAGTCAGGCGTTGGTTCTGTTACTCAAACATTTAATCCTTCGGTCATTGCAGTTCCAGGTGGTTGTGTTGCAGTAGGTACAACAATACAACAACTGGTCGGAATTGTCACTTCTGCAATTGGAGCAGGAAATACAAGTGGTCTTCCTAGCATTAGATTTGGAGTTACATTAGAAAGTAATGATTGTGCCGATGATGTCAAAGATATTTGGAAGTGTGTAATACACGACATTACAAGAGGTGGAAACTCAAAGTGTGTTGGTGCCGGTAAGTCATATTTCGACGAGAACTTTAATTTAATTCCACAAATTCTTAAGAATCCAGGAGAGGTTGATCAAACCATTGCAACTCTTGATTATTCTTTTGGTGTTGCAAGAGCAATTATTAATAACTCAACTTGGGGTGGTTTATCTGTAGGTGTTGCTTCTGCAGTTACTGGAGCACTTTATGATAATGTAACTGGTATTATTACAGTTACTGCAAACGATCATGGACTCTCCAAAACTGATGCAGTAAAGATTGTTGGTCTTGCATTCACTTGTCCTTCCGGTCCAGGAATTGTAACATATCCAAGTGGTAAATTTGGAAACATATTTAATGTAGAATCTGTCATTGATGCAAATACATTCACTGCGGTTGTAGGACAATCAACACTTCCACATACTTATAATGGTCCTAGCGGAACAGTTCAGAAGTATGTAAACTTCCAAAATGAATTTACTCAAATAAAAGATCTGGCAATACAGTCTGATCCAGATACTGGATTTAATCATGCGGTTAATGGTTGCGCAAATGTAGTTTCCGCAATTCATAGTTGTATTGGTATTGTTACAACAATTATTGGATTGGGAGCAACATCAGGAATTACAACTACATATCCAGGAAATGCTGGAATTGGATTTACTACATTAGTTGGTGTTACAACTGCAACATATAATAATCTAACTGGTGAAACAACAGTCACCGCACCAAATCTAAATGTAAAGGTTGGAGATGTTGTAGAAGTTAGAAATCTATCCTTTGAGTGTGATTCTGGTGGAGGAATAGGAACTCAAAAATTCCCTTCAGGAAAATATGGATATCTGTTTGATGTAACTGGGATAGGAACTGATAATTCTTTCACAATCAATACCGGAGTTTCTACCATTTCCCATACTTATGTTGGTGGAGGATTTGTTGTAGACCGTGCAATTGGAGTCACCACTGCGTCCTATGATAATGTAACCGGAATCGCAACCATTACTGCTCCAGGAGCAGTTGTGAAAGTTGGACAATTTGTAAAACTGCAAAACTTAGAGTTTTCTTGCCCAAGTGGAGCAGGAACAACAACATTATATCCAACAGGAAACCTTGGATTTGAGTTTAGAGTTAATGAGGTTATTGGATCTGGAACTACATTTGTAGTAAATACTGGTGTTTCTACCATTCCACATACTTATGAAGGTGGTGGAGTGGTATTCCCACCATACTCTCCAGGTGTAGGACCAATTACACAAGGTCCTTATATTAGAAACTGCACTAACTTCATTCCAAAATCAATTGGTATGAAGGTTGATGGATTCGATGCAGAACCCGGAGATAAGGATGACATTGGCGTTACAGGAACAATGAGTGTTGACTCATACACACAATACAACCAAGGTGGTATTGGTGTTTCGATTACCAATGGTGCATATTCTCAGTTAGTTTCTATATTTACAATTTGTGATCAAACTGCAATCTTTACAGCATCAGGTGGTCAATGCGACATTACAAACTCCAACTCTTCCTTTGGAACTTTTGGACTTGTTTCTGACGGTGTTGGTGATCAAAATAGCAAATCAATTTATCATTACACTGGAATTGCAAGTACTGAAGCACTTTTAGAACAAGCAACCATTGAAGTTTCTAATATTGGCAATTTAAGACCTTATGATGGACAGGCAATATACTTTGGAGAACTTTATTATGAAGTTGAAGGTGTAGAAATTACAAATTCAGGTTTTGGGTATAATCAAGCACCTACAGTAACTATTGATTCTCCAACAGGTCCAAATGGGATTAAAGCAGAAGCATCAGCAACACTAGATGCATTTGGAAGAGTTTCCAGTGTTGATATTATTAGCTCAGGATCTCAATACAGATTGAGTGATCTTCCACAAGTCACAATTTCAGATCCGGTATCAGGAACTACTGCAACAGCAGAGTTGAAGTTATATCCAATATATTATACAATTGAGAGTGCTTCTTTACCAAATGCAGGAAATTCTACGATAGTTTTAAATAACAATCTAAATAATACAGTAAGTACTGGAACTACAGTCTATTTTACTAGATTGAGTCTCCAAATCACTTCTTCTCATTCCTTTGAATGGGTTGGTTCTGGAAATAATATTAATACTGCAAAACCTGCACTTGGTGGCGTTGTTGTTCCAGAAAATGAAGTTGTAAAATTAAATGGCGGTGAAGTTGTCTACACATCAACTGACCAAGCAGGCAATTTTAAAATTGGTGATGGAGTAGTTGTAAATCAATTGACTGGAACTATTTCTGGAAGAGCATTTAGTCAAAGTTTGTTAAATACAGTAACCCCACTTATCATCGCATTAGGTAACTAAAATGGCAGCAGTAGCACTTAACAGTTTTAAAACAATTAGAAAAGAAATAACAACAGACTCTGTTGGAATTTATACTTGTCCAGTTGGAGTTGCTGCAATTGTCATTTTAGCACAAGTTACTAATTTAACTTCCGACACAATTTCACAAATTACAGCAATTCATTCTCGTTCTGGAGAGTCTCCATCAGATTATAAATTTGCAAATTCGGTGTCAATTCCACCAAATGATAGTGCAAATTTGGTTCCAGATGGAAGATTGGCCCTTGAGACAAATGATGTAATTAAAATACAGGCAAGCGCCAATAATGAATTAAATATTGTATTAAGCATTCTTGAAACCGCAAAACAATAAGTAAATGGCAAGACTAATAACCGGAAGAGTTAAGAAGACTCCACAATCAGGAATTACTTCTGATCGTTACGAATTTTTGGGTTTAGATCAGGC
>Ga0194023_1000143_pt1 | contig 11627 bp, 6 predicted proteins | sample IW6Sep16_MG_FD_140348 | JGI IMG/M metagenome (GOLD analysis project Ga0194023, IMG submission 140348) | Freshwater microbial communities from the Broadkill River, Lewes, Delaware, United States - IW6Sep16_MG | ecosystem: Environmental > Aquatic > Freshwater > River | place: USA: Delaware...
AAAATGCTGAATTAGATTCAAGGATTCAACTTTTATCTTCCATCGAGGGCGTGTCTGTTAATCAAGCCGAAGCCCTGTTAGAAAAGTTTGGTAGCATACCAAATATACTTAGGGTAAAAAGAACCCAAAGAGAACTAATGGAAATAAACGGCATCAATCGCAGAAAGGCAAAAGCAATTCTGAACCTAAGAAAAAACTACGAGTTAGTTGAGAACTCGGAAGACAGCGACCTTGAATGAGCAACCGCTCTTTGCATCTTAACATCTAAATTGTGTAGGGTAACGCTTGTAGTATCTGCGTCATCATCGCCAACTCCCGGCTTTCTTGTTATGGTAATTTTAATATGGTTGCCCGCCGCTTTTATTCCCGCTAATGGTTTAGTAGGCACTAAAGATATAATCTTTTGATTTATTCCTGTACCTATCCTTATTGTTTCGGTAAGCGTTGCTCCTGTTTCTTCGATGAGAATTGTAATGTATAAAACCGCTGTTTTGTCGGTGGCTACTAAAGGACTATGTGTAACAGTTGCTTGTATATTTACCCTATTAGTAAGAACATCTCTTGGGACCACAAAGGTAGTTTCTATATTGGTTTCTTGTGAGGCGGCTACGCTTTCCCCACCCATTAATCCTTTTCCGCCGAAAGTATATCCGCTTGCAGTTATAGAGGCTGTTCCACTTGTTGCTCTTATATCAACATCCATACCTTCTATGCCCCTCATTACTGATGGCGTAACGGCAGGTCTTCGTTGTCCGAGAATGGAATGCGTAGCATTACCGGAGTTATCGTCTGTAGGTAAATCCATTCTGCCTCTAAATCTTCCGTATGTCTGAGAATCAAACTGCTCCATTCCGTTTTGGATTTTATTATCCCAAGCATCTGTTTGTTGTGATGTTCCGCCGCTTGCGCTTTGGCCGGATGGGTCAGTTATAGAACTTGATGAGTTACTTGGCGGGATTAAACTATCTATTGTTGGTCTTGTATCTGTTGTGCCGTTATTTTGTGCTGAACCAATTTGGTTTGTGCCTGTAGTTGTAGGGAAAAGATAAGACATAACTCCGCCAGCAGTTAAAGACTCATCTCTTTCCATTGTTAGCATTACTTCTTCTGTAGCCCCTGCTTTTACATTCCAATCAACATTTTTTATCACCATGTTTTCAGAAGATAATTGAAGTCCAGCATCAGTAACACTTGCATAGGTAGCGGGCACATAAGATAGGTCGCGGCAGATTTGTATGCGCGGCGCATACCAAATTAGGCGTTGGTTACGGAATCCGCCGCCCATTTCTGTGTAAGGTCTTTTACCTAATGGAAAAATGCTGTCTGCATTTACTGAGCCGCTTCCATTATCCACGCTACTATCTAAAATACCACTTATTGTAGGGTTGCCGCATCTATGCCGCAATAATGCACGGCAGTATTCTGCGTTAAAAGATATTACTAATTTTTTACTGCCGGAATCATAACTTGACGGTATATCTATTTCGTAATACCCGCTGTGTTTTACATCCTTTGTTGATGTTCCATTTGGAGATGCCGTTCTGTCTATTCCCGTAAAACTATAATCAGCAAGTGTAATCACAAACTCGGCATCATCTATGCTTGTGCCTGTTTGGTTTTTCAAATCAACCCACATTCTCATAGAAAATCCATCGCTGTTTGTAAGAGGTGTTCCGTTAGGCACATGGACTACCTGCACGGCATGAGAAATTGAGTTACTACCATACCAATAATAGTTATCGGCCCATGCTACATCTCCCGAAGATGTAGTGTTTTGTGATTGCCCGTAGCGAGTTTCTAATGGGTCTATATCTGTATTCATGTTGCCGTTAAGACCGTTTACCATTCCCGGAAATAGACAACCCCCTGTAGCAAGAACAGTCCAATTACATACATTCGCCGCATCATTACCTGCCGAAGCACCATGTAGTGCAATAGTTGGGTCAGCGACATAACCATAGCGACCACTCTCTATCATCTTATGAGATATTCCGCTTTCTAATATAGGCGTAACTGTAAGTTGTAGCGGGTTGTTTTTACGCTTATTATATTCTTGTTGCGCTAACAATAATGCTTCGCCGCTGTGAATAGTTTTAGGGTGTTCAAGAATCTTCCATCTTGTGCTATCGCTTAGATTTGTTGCGGGCCAATCAACAAAAGAATTACCGTTATTATAATAAACTCTAACATTTGTTATTTGACCGCTCATATTTGATTTGATAGAAGATATACTTATGTTATTTCTATCAAGAGTTAAGCCATTATTATATTTAGGTCTAAACTCAAATCTATTATCTCGACCAATAAGATATGAAAATGCTGTGTAATTACTATTGGTTGAACCATAGCCCGATTTTTGTTGTATTTGTTGTATTGTCGCACCAAGAGTTTTTCCTCGACTATCAACCATTGAACCGTATGTATCGTTAGAGCCTGTATCATTGTAAGTAGTCATTATATTTGTAATAGGAACATTGTTAATATCAAATATAGAGTTTACCTTTGCAGAAGGTAGCCATGTGTCCATAATCGCGGCATTCCATAATAAACGCAATTTATCGTTGTCCCAATATGACCCACCATTTTTATTTTCATAAAATCCATTTATGTGCATTAGAAGACGCAACATATAATTTGAATAAACAGTTGCATGAACTTCATAAGTTGTGGGTGTTGCTTCATCGCCACTTGTAGTCAAAGCCATATTTATACCGTAATTGTTCCATGATACCTGCCGATTGTTATAATCTTCCCATATTGCATCTTCAAGACTTGTTAAACTTTGACTTGCTGTTACCGAAGCGTTATCTGTTATATTACTTAGAGGCACACTATATACTAACGCTAACTGTTTTGGTATAGTATAAGTATCGCCAATACCCCAAGTTACGGATGAGCCATCAACCGCATTTCTTTGAATGACTAAATCTGTATCTGTATTTGAACCGGATGTGTCGCCGACAGCAAGAATATTATGTATTGTTACATCGCCACCGCCGCTCGGTGTTCTTTTTAATACCATACCCTTCTTAATGCCGCTTGCTTCATGTGTTTCTCCGCTATTAGTAATATGAATTACGCTTTGTCCCTCATAAGTAGTAAAAGTCAAAGGAGAATCTATACCGCTACTGCTACTATATTCCGTATCTAATTTACCATTCCACACAAAATAATGTGTTGGTGTGTTAGATTCATTGTTGTTTCTATTCATAACCGCAATAAGTTTCCCTGCTCCGCTATCTTCAAAAATACTTGTGTCGTTTACCGGCAAACCAATATACCCATCAACGAATCCATCAGTAGCCAAAGTTACATCATTAAGAAGTCGCCTTTGCGCAGGGTGATGCAAAACACCGTCAAGGTCGGTTGTTTTGTAAGAAGATATTGCTTCGGCCCAATAGTTATCAATAAGGGCTGGATGGCCTTCAAGTGTAGCCACATAATCGCTTAAGTCTGTGCTACCACCTGCTGTTTGTCCTGTTTTACCGGAATTTATATGAGTATTAAGGTTAAAGAACTTAGCAGTATCAAGCACAAGAAGTGCCCCTGCTTTGTCTTCCCAATCCTCATAAACAGCAGAAGGTGTTTCGTTTTCGCTACCGGTTGTTGGGTATGCTACTGCCGCGCTACCAATCTGATAAGTGCTTGCTGTATGTGTAGTAGCAGTAGTTATGACTGTTGATGTTTTAGAGGTTATAGTATGCCCGCCGTCATGTGATGTTGTTCCGGCCAAATGCACATAATCGCCGAACTTAGACATATCTGATGCGCCGACAGTAATGGTTAAGAAGCCACCGCTTACACCAATTGTAGCACTTACCGGCTGTGAGTTATCGGCAGGTTTGGAAAGAGGTATATTGCTTACGGGGTCAGATGTAGCATCAACATTCCATACATCAAGGTCTTCACCTATTTTTAAACTTGCGAATTTATCAATGTTGCCGTCAGCGTCTGTTTGGTCTGCGTAAAACAAATCAAACTTATAATTTGAATCTATAGGGTATTGCAGCCCAAACTCACTTTTTCTTGTTTCGCCGTCAGCATCTGCGTTACCATTATTTCTCATATCCGACCACAATAACCAAAGATGTTTATAGTCATCTTTAAAGTCTTGGTATTTTATTATGTGGCTATTAGAAGTTGTTGATACACTAAAGTTAATGTGTTTGCACCCAACAAGATAATAATTACCGGAGTCTGTTACTTTTCCTTGAAACATAAACTTACCAACAAATGCAGATGGCGCACCGGTTGTTAGATTAACACTCGACCATATTTCAGCAACGCCGGAATTAGGGGCATTATCATAAGCGGTTTGACTTATCTGTATATATTTATCGGAAGAATCAATCGTTTGACCGGTTGATATGTAAGATGTTGCTTCAACGCTTTTATTCAAAGCATTTTCCTTGACTACGCCAAAATGATATTTGAACCAAAGAGAATAAGGTAAATCTCTCATCCATAAAGCGTGTATAGCACGATATTTAATATCTTCTGCATTAGTGCCGAAAGTATCAGAAAATCTTCCTGTTTCTTTAGACCAAGAAAACCTATTAGTTCCGGTTAGTAAAGCATCGTTTGCATAATCACCAAAAGATTCTGAGCCACCATAAGGAGTATCTGTTTTTACCACCCAAATACTACTACTTGTTGTAGTCCCGAATGAATCGAAGTAAGACCTTATTTTTTTAATATGACTAACTCTATGTCTTCCATGATAAGCAGTATCTAAGTTTGTAGTCCCTACATCGTTTCTTCTATTACTGTAAAAATAATCACCGACCGACAAAGACGGGTCAGAATTAAAGTAAAAATAAGTGTATAGAGGACCCGATGGAGTAAAATCTGTGCTTGATGGATGAGCAAGTAATATTTGATTCCATTCATTTCTTCTAAACGCTGTGGAATCATCAAAAAACTCATGTGTATAATCAAACGCTGGATATTTTCCTATATACACAATTTTTGCAGTTTCGGGATAATAGGTTAGTTGCGCTGATGTAAATTTAATTTCTGCGCCGCTTACAGAATGAACAGTAGCGGACACTTCATTATAGTTTTCGCCAATAACAGTTACAGTATCAGATGCAGAAATACCATGTGTAGTGCCGTCTGCTATTGCTATTGTATAGCCTGTTGTTCCTGTGTCTTCTGTAAAACCAATAATACCGTAAGATTCGTATTCAGTTTCTATGCTATTAGGACCAAAGGTAGCATCTTCATTGTTATACATTTGTATAGGATGACCCGAACCCAACTGAGTTCTTTGTGTAGCAGATTCTTTGTAAGAACTATCACTATCAAACCCGACATCCCCCGACAATAATTTTAATTTACCGACACCAAGATTCATAATATCTCGGTAGCCTTGTGCGTCATATCTCCAATAGTCTGTTGTATCTTCTGTAGTGTTTTCGCCTTTTTGTCCTACATCCCACAGCGGAATTTGTCTATCAAGAGTCATTATAGAATCTTTAGCGTCAAAAGTAAGTATTCTTGACCTATTCTTAGTTTGGGTTATGCTAAAATTATCTATTTCTCCTCTCCATACGGGTCTATCAATTCTTGCCGAACTATCAGCAAAAACAAGCAAAGACCAATCGAGCGGTGTTGAACTTACAAATAAACCACGAAGATTTAAAAGATAATCATTTGATGCAGCACCTCTTACGCCGCCGGTCAAAGCGGGGTCATCTGCTACCTTAACATTACAAACAGACATACCATTTACATTTTGTTTAACCTGTAAGTTTTGTATTTGCACTTCTTCTGCTGTTGTAAAATCATCTGTAAGATACCTTACCAACCCTACGCGGTCAATCATAAGATATGATACATAACCTAATGAACCCGCGCCGGTTTCATTAGTAACGAGTATTTGATAACCATATAAATCTGAGGCGGTTGTAGCAGACCCACCGGACATAGTTTGATTTGTAGCAACAGATGACCCATTTACATACACATCAAAAGTATTAGCAGTATAGTCAAAAACAAAATCAACATCAATCCAAGCATTATCGTTAGTCATAGAGGGGGTATTAAATGTTGGAGAGCCTGTTAAAAACGCCGAAGTATCATAACCACTAACTGTGCTAAGGTCCAGCGTATAATCAATAGCAGGTGTTCCTGTATATCCGCTATCATTTAATATGCCCGCTTGGCTTGAAGAAAATCCTATTTCAAATTGAATACCGGGAACCCAAGCACTTGAAGCAGACATATTTTGTAATGCTACTCTTGCGGTAAATATATCTCCATCAAGACGAGTGTTTAATGGTCCGTCATAAATTAAAGTAGGCGTAGTAGGAGAATCTGTGGTAGCCTTTCTTGCTGTTTGTATGCAAAGAAATGGTTGCTTAGAAGGTGAGTGTAATTCTTGATAAACACCATTGGGTCTTGTGTTTGTGTGGTCGTGGTTTATTTCTTCTCCCATCCAAACTCCTGTTAGATGTGCCCGCTGAACAAAGTTACCGGTTGTTGAATGTAGCCCTGCATCGCCAGCATTATAGTTAGTAGTATCGTAATCTTTCATATTAGCATGACCGAAGGTTGCGTCATTATCTCCTACCGGCACAATGTAAGAAGCATCGCTGTTATGCCCGTTGATAAACCGTTGGTAAAAATCACTACCATAAGTTGAGTCGTTATCGAATTTGTATCGGTTTGCTATATGCCCATCGGGATATTGTAATTGCGCCCTACCTTCCCAATAACTAAAATTTAGCCTTGTATCATCTAAAGAAAGCCACTCAAATATACCATCATTCTGTAAGTATTGGTTGCTACTTGATGCAACTTGCTTTGCAGAATCTTGTAGTCTTTCTTCTATTGAAAATCTAAATCGTGGATTAATAAATGCCTCTCCGTTCATTGGGTTTCCGAAGTGACTCTTTAGAGCAGAATAAGAAGAATCGGTTGGCTGGTTGCGGTCATCGGCTATGGCTCTCGCACCGTTAAAGTCATCGTAATAGCCCGCAAGCCATATCTGATATTTCTTTTCAACTGTTCTTACCATACACTCACCTAAGCAGTTTTTAGATTAAAGCCTCTTAAGTTAGCCCCGCTCTCTATTTCATCAAGTATCTGTTCAGCAACTTCCGGTATAGTCATACCGTTAAAGTTGTTAGTCATAATTACCTCAGTTGATGTTATTAAGGTTTCCACGCCTTGTTGGTGAACTTGTCGTATTAAATCGCCGGTAAGATTAGATGCAGCAAAACCATAGAATAACTCCTCTCTCGCATTGTTAAACTTGTATATTTCATCAGTTGCAGCGTTTGTTACATTTGTTATGCTATTTACAGCATCGCGTGTTGAATCAATCATTTCATTGTTTGTTGCACCAACAAATCTTTGTAATTCTGCTATTGTTTCTATACTATTTGCTTCAAAGAAGTCGAAAAGTTCTTCGTGTTCTTTTCTGAATGCCGAGTTTTCTTTAACCATCGCTAAATATGCTTCATTACCATGCAAAGTTCTTCCTTGTTGTCTTAGTTTTATCCTTGTGTCTGACATTTGTTGCTCTAATTCAAGCCCTCTTTTTAATACTTCTTCTAAATCTTTTCTTTGCGCTATTTCTTTAGTTTTAGCCGCTTCTAAAGTATCTAATTCTGTTTGCGCGGCATCTCGTCTTGCTACTGCTACTGCATCTGTAGCACCCTTTAGGTCGTCAAGAAGTAGCGTTTGTTCTGCTATCTTTTCGTTTATTTGCGGTAAAGTTAAGTTTGCTGCGTATTCGTTTGCCTTTGAGAAATCAGCCATACTCATATTAAAGTCATCTGTTGCTTTTTTAGTTTTATTAAACATAAGAGCCAATGCCCCTAAACCTAATGTAACCCAACCAATAGGTCCTAATGAGGCTTTAATGGTAGCGGCAGTTGCTCTAACAGTAACGCCAAAGGTTGCTGTTGCTCCTGTTGCGGCTACTGTTGCCGTAGTTTTTTGGACTGTCGCAACTGTTGCCGCTTTTGTTGCTGCTGTTTCCGTAACAGTTGCTTTTATTTTTTGTTGTTGAATTACTAACTCAACCTGTTCTGCATAGGTCTTTTTTATTGTTGCTATCATATTCGCTATTTTTGCTTTTGACCCAATAGTCATTTTTTTAATCTGCACAACCATAGCAGCAGTATTCATAAGAATACCCATTCGTTGCATTCTTTCATTAAACCCAAACATCATTAAAGCCATACCTGCACCGGAAAGAGCATAGGATAATTTGTTATACATTTCCGATTGTTGTTGTAAGTATTGCATTTTTTCGTGTTGCATCTTCGCCTCTTTTTCGTGCGCGTGCATCTGCCCAATAGCAATTATACCGCTTCTTTTTTGTATTTCGGCGTTTAATCGTTGTCTTGCCTGTGTTTCTGCTGTAATCCGTGTTTCTAATTCGCTCATTTGCTCGATTTCTTGGTCTGTTAATTTTATATTCTTTGCGAGTTTGTCTGTATAAACTGCTTTTTCCTTTTGTAAAGCAGTTTCTAATTGTTCCGAAGCAATCTTTTGTTTTACAGCCAAACTCAAAGCCTTTTGTTGCACGGCTAATTGTTTCGGCCAATAGTTTTTTAGATTTAGTAATCTAATATCAAAGTCCGCATTTGCTCTTAGTCTTGCTATATCTTCTTCTTTTTGAACATCTCTTAAAATAGAATTGTATAATCTTAACTGCATAGTATTTTTAACAATTACATTCATTTTATTTTTGTAAGCGTGTTCACCAGCAAGCACAACTTCGTTAAGCGACCTTTGAATAGCAGCGTTTGTTTCCATCGCTATTCTCATGTTCTGTAAGGAAATAATCGTGTTAAACATAGGCCCAAGAAAACTTCTAAAGGACAAAGAAATAGCCGCAAATCCTTGCACTAATTTTCCAATAGCCGGTGCTTCTGCTATTTGTAAAAGTGTGTCTGTTAGTAAGATTTGTTTTTTTGTTACTTCAGTAAGAGTTGGTAATAAAGTATCTCCAAGAGCGGATTGATAATTTTTTAACTGCGCTTCTGTTTGTTCCAACAAAAACAATTCTGTTTCCCTTCTTCTATTTGCTTCTTCCATAGCAGGGAACATCGCTTCGTGTGCTTCTAACTCAAGTTCTCTTACCCTATCAACATTTTCAAGTAACTTAATTAGACGGGTATAGTGCCTATTTCCGGCTATGCTTTGAGCAAGAGCCTGTTGTTCAGACCCACTCATAGTTTCGTATCTTCTTGCTATTTCTTCCAAGACTTGACTAAACGGCCTCATATTACCTTCTGCATCGTGTAGTTCTATACCCAAGTTTCTTACAGCATCAGCCGCACCATTTGTATTAGCACCAAGTCGGGCATATATCATACGAAGCGCACGACCACCCTTACCCTGTTCTTCTCCGGCCTCAATCAATGTAGCCGACATAGCGGCCATCGCCGCAATACTTTCACCGGTAAGTTCTGCCTGTGAAGCAAACTGATTCATAACATAGGTTATCTGTTGCATTGTTGCCGCAGACCGGTTTTCGATAGTGTTAAGTTCATCAAGAACTACCATGCTGTTTTTGTAAATCATTTGTCGCCTTTCTTCGGCAGTAGCATTTTCATTTATACCCTCAGTCATAAACTTAGTTTGTTGCTGTAAGTTAATTAGCCTTTGCATACCTTCTTCGGTTTCCATACCCGATATAAGACCGAAAATCATACCAATTTCAGTTCCTACTCCTGTAGTTCCGCCACCAAGCACACCGGACAACTGAGCCATACGAGCCGCCGCATCATACGCTTCATTGGCCGCAAATCCAAAGGCCATTCCGACATCTGCTATTTCTTCAAAGGTTTCTTTTGTTTGTTCTGAAACAGTCAAGAACTTATCGAACTGTATTCTTGCTTCTTCTATTTCACGGGCAACAGGAATAACACTATCGGCTAAATTACCGAACATATCTGATAATTCGGTTGTCGCTTCGTGAATACCGGTAATAGCATCAAGATGTAATGCTTCAAGAACCGTAGCGGCTGATTTAGCATCTTTAATTAACTTGCTTGCTTGATATGTTCCTACAACATCGAAGAAAACTCTTGACGCACCTGCACGGAGAACTACCATCGCCACCGCACAGGCAATCATTACGAGAGGAGTAAAACCAAGAGAAGGAAGTAACATTTCACTTATCATCGCTTCCCTCTCCACTATCGGCCCTCACAAACGGGACCCCGCTCTCTCTCAATATATCGAGAAGTTCGTTGTTGTTGTTTAATAGTTTGCGTTGCTCTCGGCGTTGGTCGCGGCGAGCAACCATACCTTTAGCATCTGTTTTATTAGCACCTTTAGTGGCTTCGGCGATTTTATCGTTTATTTCAGCGGCTATAATTAAGTCTAATTCCATCAGACGGCGACCGCCCTCAACAGAATACTTTAGCCATAAATCTGACGGTAATGTTCCCTTAAAGGCCATGCACAGGCTCGGTGCGACCATTAGGAACTCAGAAAAGGGACCGCACCCTCCTCATCATCGCCTCGCACGAATTGTAGTATCTTGTTTAGTTCTTCAAAAGTGAGTATATTTATATCCACATCTTCGTCAAGAATACACGCTGGAACCCACTCTTTAATTTGCTCCTCAACGCTACCGCCCATTTCATCAAGCATGGCGGCGAACTCCTCATTCTGCTCATCGGTCCAATCCGTAGGGTCGCCAGCGTGGCGCATCTTACGGAAGGCCTTACCTTGAATATTCGTGATTCGGAGGCGTTCCATTCCAGACGCTTGCCTAACCCAAATCTTTGTTCCGTCTTCTAATTCTATTTCTTTTTTCATAACCGGCATGGTATCACTACTCTATGGCCTAAAGGCCCGCTCAAAATAAACTAAAGGTCATAGCATTAATAAGTATTTATGCTACATCATACCAAACAACAGTAAGAGCGATGTCTTCACTGTTCTTTCTTCTTGATACGTCACAGGAAATGACTACATCGCCATTGGCTATGGCTGCCCTGAACGCAGTCTGCACCTCAGAAGCGGTTCCTACGAATCTGCTGACCATCAACTTAGTCTTATCGGTAATTACAGTGCCGCCGTCATTAGCCATTATTCATCACCTTTTCATTCTTCTTCTTCTGCAACTACAGGCTTAACAACCTTTGGTGCGGCCTTTTTAGCAACAGGAGTTGGTTTAGCCATAGGAAATTGTAAGCAGTATTGATAAACCTTTCTTTCGCTATCCATACCATCTATGACTTTGAGCGCACGCTCGCTGAGTTCGCGACCAAGTGAAAGTGCATACTCTCTCATTTAACCACCTCATGCGTCATACGCAGTTAGGCTTAATTGTGCGCCGTCAATCACTATCTCCATAGCCTTATCTGCGCCTGTATCGTATAGACCTACGAAATTCACGGTCATTGTGTTTGTGTCTCGACCGCTTACTGATGCATCCGGTGCTTCAAATCTTACTTTGTAAAACTTGACGATTAGAGAATCGGAACCCGACTCGTCATTAAGTGTTAGTGTGATTACAGGGTCTGTTCCATCAACATACTTTAGACCGTCTGCGGCAATTAAAGCATCATAATCCGGCTCATCAAGGGCTTGGTCGCCGTAAAGAACTGTGTTAAACTCAATGCTACCGGTAATTTCCCTGCGCTGTGCAGGTG